>Ga0209370_1000253_pt1 | contig 93179 bp, 93 predicted proteins | sample AgamicAtPrz_FD_187164 | JGI IMG/M metagenome (GOLD analysis project Ga0209370, IMG submission 187164) | Agave microbial communities from Guanajuato, Mexico - At.P.rz (SPAdes) (version 2) | ecosystem: Host-associated > Plants > Phyllosphere > Phylloplane/Leaf | place: Guanajuato, Mexico...
TGAGCTCCCTGAAGGGCCGTCGAAGACTACGACGTTGATAGGTTGGGTGTGTAAGCGCTGTGAGGCGTTGAGCTAACCAATACTAATTGCCCGTGAGGCTTGACCATATAACACCCAAGCAATTTGCTGGCCTGAAAAGGCACCAGATTGCGGTGTGTGAAGACGAGATGAACCGAAAGTTCGGCCAGCTCAACAGCAGCACACAAACTATCGCATACCCATTCGCTGGAACGTGACCGCAAGGCACGCGCCGGCTACCGAATTTCTTGACGACCATAGAGCATTGGAACCACCTGATCCCATCCCGAACTCAGAAGTGAAACGATGCATCGCCGATGGTAGTGTGGGGTTTCCCCATGTGAGAGTAGGTCATCGTCAAGATTAAATTCCGAAACCCCTATCTGCTGATGCAGGTAGGGGTTTTGTTTTGCCCGCAGAAAAGTGCCTTGGTGTTTCTATGCAACTGTTCTGTCCATGGCTATCATGCGGGCCTTATTATCAGGGCCAGTCCGTATGCTCACGTTGCTAAAACTTCTCAAGGATGGGCGCTTTCATTCTGGCCAAGCGCTTGGTGCCGCGCTGGGTGTCAGCCGTAGTGCTGTATGGAAGCAGTTGCAGCTCCTAGAGGCGGAATTGGGGCTTTCCGTTCACAAGGTCCGCGGCAGGGGATATCAGTTGGCTAAGCCGCTGTTGCTCCTTGATGTGAGCCAGATCTGCGCCGGAGAGCGATGTGAGTGGCCTGTTCATATATTTGATTCTATCGACTCCACCAATGCTGAAGCGCTGCGTTCCATTGAGCGTGGAGTAGAGGCGCCATTTCTTATCCTGGCCGAAAGGCAGATTGCTGGTCGCGGGCGGCGAGGTCGTAAATGGGTCAGTCCGTTTGCCGACAACCTCTACTACAGCCTGGTGTTACGCATTGATGGTGGAATGCGACAGCTCGAGGGACTCAGTCTCGTCGTTGGCCTTGCTGTCATGCATACATTGCGTGATATGGGCATTGTAGAGGCGGGACTGAAGTGGCCCAACGATGTCTTGGTAGGGGAGAAAAAGATTGCAGGTATCTTGCTCGAATTGGTGGGGGACCCTGCGGACGTTTGTCATGTCGTCTTGGGCGTCGGGATCAATGTAAACATGCAATCGACCGATGAGGTTGACCAGCAATGGACGTCCATGCGACTTGAGGCTGGGGTGGATTTCGACAGAAATGAACTGACGGCCCGAATGAGCTCGAAGCTTCAGCAATATTTGGCCCTTCATCATGCTTCGGGATTCGCCGCGATTCGGTCTGAGTGGGAGAAGTATCATTTGTGGCAAGGGCGAGGTGTTTCGCTGATTGCTGGTGTTACCCGAATTGACGGCGTTGTGATGGGTATTGACCTGCAGGGTGCGCTGCGTTTGAAGGTGAATGGTGTGGAAAAAATCTATAGCGGCGGTGAGCTCAGTTTGAGGTTGCGTGATGATTCTTGAGCTCGATTGCGGCAATAGCTTCATCAAGTGGCGGGTCCTTGGCTCTGATGGTGTAACGCCTGTAGAGGGCGGAGTGGTCGGTTCTGACAGTGATCTATTGGCAAGCTTGAAGAATGGCCAGAAATTTGATCTGAAGAAGTGTCGGCTTGTCAGTGTTAGAACTTCCGAAGAAACCGACTCGTTGGTTGCGGCATTGGTTGCCACTTTCGGGGTATCCGTGGTCCGTGCTGTACCCACCCAGGAAATGGCAGGTGTAAGAAACGGATATGACGAATACGAGCGGTTGGGTCTCGATCGATGGCTGGCCTTGCTTGGCGGGTTCCATCTAGCTTCGAATGCCTGCCTGGTCCTCGATTTCGGGACGGCCGTTACTGCTGATTTCGTATCTGCAAGCGGTGAGCATCTAGGTGGGTTTATTTGTCCTGGTATGCCTTTGATGCGTAACCAGCTGCGTACTCATACTCGGCGTATTCGTTATGACGATACTGCCGCAGAGAGGGCTCACGAGAGCCTTGCTCCTGGGCGTGCAACTGTCGAGGCGGTGGAGCGTGGTTGTACGCTCATGCTTAGGGGGTTTGTCCTGACCCAGCTTGAGCTGGCTCGCCAATACTGGGGAAAGGATTTCGTAGTGTTTCTCACCGGAGGGGACGCCAATCTGGTCGCGGGGATTGTTCCTGATGCCAGGGTAGTGCCTGACTTGGTTTTTGTAGGTCTGGCCATGGCCTGTCCTTTGTCCTGAGGTTCCTATGAGGTGGCTTTTTCTATTGTTGCTGGTCCTGAATGTCTTTTACTACATATGGCATCAGCAAGAGGCTCCGCTTCGAGCTAAAGATGTAACGCCGCTGAGTTTGTATCGCGGGTCGCAGCAAGATATTCATCTTTTGAGCGAAACGGCTGACGCGCTTGTCAGGCGCGATTCGGGAAAGGCAAGCGATGGGCAGAAAGGGTGCGTCTATCTGGGTGGCTTTGTTCGGTTGGATTCTGCCAGGCAGTTGGAGCAACGGCTGGCGGCGTCGGGGCTGGCAGGGCGCCCTGTTACATTGAATGCTCCAGCGCTCCCTGAGAATTCGGGATTTTGGGTCCAGGTTTCCCCGGAAGCCAGCGGGAAGATGAGTGAAACGCTGCTTCAAAACCTTTCCAAGGAATTCAATGAGTTAAAACATAAAATAATGCCTTGTGAGGGGGTTGCACCCGCAGGATAGTTTGCATAGAATGGCGCCCGCTTCGCAGCGAAGACCTTTAATGGTCAACGGGGTGAAGCGTGTCAACGCAGCTAACCTCAGGTTTTTAAATGAGAAAATGCTTGACAGAAGGCTGGCATGATGTAGAATGCCGGCTCGCTTAGGAGGGGTTCCCGAGCGGCCAAAGGGATCAGACTGTAAATCTGACGTCTACGACTTCGAAGGTTCGAATCCTTCCCCCTCCACCAGTTTTAGCGTGAGCTGCAAGCTCCGCGGGTATAGTTTAGTGGTAGAACCTCAGCCTTCCAAGCTGATGATGCGGGTTCGATTCCCGCTACCCGCTCCAAGTTTGCAGGTTGTGCAAAGTGTTTTGCTCTTGTAGCTCAGTTGGTAGAGCACACCCTTGGTAAGGGTGAGGTCAGCGGTTCAAATCCGCTCAAGAGCTCCATATAACAAGGCAGATATGAAAATATCTGCCTTTGTTTTAATGGCTTGTGTGACTCGCTAAATTCTTCTCCTAGGGGTGATTTCGATGGCTAAGGAAAAGTTCGAACGTAATAAGCCGCACGTCAATGTGGGTACCATTGGTCACGTTGACCACGGTAAAACCACTCTGACCGCTGCTCTGACTCGCGTCTGCTCCGAAGTTTTCGGTTCGGCTCGTGTTGACTTCGACAAGATCGACAGCGCCCCGGAAGAAAAGGCTCGTGGTATCACCATCAACACTGCGCACGTAGAGTACGACTCCAATGTTCGTCACTACGCGCACGTTGACTGCCCAGGTCACGCCGACTACGTAAAAAACATGATCACCGGTGCTGCCCAGATGGACGGCGCGATCCTGGTTTGCTCGGCCGCTGATGGTCCGATGCCGCAAACCCGTGAGCACATCCTGCTGTCCCGTCAGGTAGGCGTTCCGTACATCGTTGTCTTCCTGAACAAGGCTGACATGGTTGACGATGCTGAGTTGCTGGAACTGGTTGAGATGGAAGTGCGCGACCTGCTGAGCACTTACGACTTCCCAGGTGACGACACTCCGATCATCATCGGTTCGGCTCTGATGGCTCTGAACGGCCAAGATGACAACGAAATGGGCACCACTGCCGTTCGTAAGCTGGTCGAGACTCTGGACAGCTACATCCCAGAGCCAGAGCGTGCTATCGACAAGCCGTTCCTGATGCCAATCGAAGACGTGTTCTCGATCTCCGGTCGCGGTACTGTTGTGACTGGTCGTGTTGAGCGTGGCATCGTCCGTATCCAGGAAGAAGTTGAGATCGTCGGTCTGCGCGACACTCAAAAAACTACCTGCACCGGCGTTGAAATGTTCCGCAAGCTGCTCGACGAAGGTCGTGCTGGCGAGAACTGCGGCGTCCTGCTGCGCGGCACCAAGCGTGACGACGTTGAGCGTGGCCAGGTTCTGGTCAAGCCAGGCACCGTCAAGCCGCACACCAAATTCACCGCAGAAGTTTACGTTCTGAGCAAGGAAGAAGGCGGTCGTCATACTCCGTTCTTCAAAGGCTACCGTCCACAGTTCTACTTCCGTACAACTGACGTGACCGGTAACTGCGAGCTGCCAGACGGCGTTGAAATGGTAATGCCAGGTGACAACATCCAGATGACTGTCACTCTGATCAAAACCATCGCGATGGAAGACGGTCTGCGTTTCGCTATCCGTGAAGGCGGTCGTACCGTCGGCGCTGGCGTCGTAGCCAAAGTCATCGAGTAAGACTCTTTCGGAGTCGGTTCGATGAATGAAGAAGCCCCCGCTTAGCGGGGGCTTTTTTATTGGGTTGACACCTATCGGGGGCGTCTATAGAATTGCGCCTCCTTTTAACGGGCGTATTGCGCCCGGTGGGAATAGCAGCCGGAGTCTGAAATCCAATGCAAAATCAGCAAATCCGTATCAGGTTGAAGGCTTTTGACCATCGCCTGATCGACCAATCCACCCAGGAAATCGTGGAAACCGCGAAACGTACTGGTGCTCAAGTGCGTGGTCCTATTCCACTGCCTACCCGTAAAGAGCGGTTCACCGTTCTGGTCTCCCCGCACGTCAACAAAGACGCGCGTGACCAGTACGAGATCCGCACTCATAAGCGCGTTCTGGACATCGTCCAGCCAACGGATAAAACCGTTGATGCACTTATGAAGCTTGATCTTGCGGCCGGTGTGGAAGTGCAGATCAGCCTCGGCTAAGACTCGGTCTTAGTCGTGTAACGCTCTGAAATGGGCGGCCATAGCGGGTGAAAGCCCCGTACACTCATGAGGTTTACAACATGACTATTGGTGTAGTCGGTCGTAAATGCGGTATGACCCGTATTTTCACCGAAGAAGGTGTCTCCATTCCGGTCACGGTCATTGAGATCGAGCCGAATCGCGTCACCCAGTTCAAAACTGAAGAGACCGATGGCTATCGTGCAGTGCAAGTCACTGTCGGCGAGCGTCGCGCTTCGCGTGTAACAGCAGCTCAAGCTGGCCACTTCGCAAAAGCGAACGTTGCCGCTGGTCGTACCGTAATGGAATTCCGTCTTGAAGAAGGCGACTACCAGGCCGGCGATCTGATCAAAGCTGAAATCTTCGCCGCTGGTCAACTGGTTGATGTAACCGGTCAGTCCAAGGGTAAAGGCTTCCAGGGTACGATCAAGCGTTGGAACTTCCGCGGGCAAGATAACACCCACGGTAACTCCGTATCCCACCGCGTTCCAGGCTCTATCGGCCAGTGCCAGACTCCTGGTCGTGTATTCAAGGGCAAGAAAATGTCCGGTCATATGGGCGCCGAGCGCGTGACCGTGCAGTCCCTCGAAGTAGTGCGCGTGGACGCTGAACGCAATCTGTTGTTGGTCAAGGGCGCTGTTCCTGGCGCTACTGGCGGCAACGTGGTTGTACGTCCAGCAGCCAAGGCTCGCGGTTAAGGGGAAGCTGACATGCAATTAAATGTAAATGACGCTCAAGCGATCGAAGTTTCCGAACTGACATTTGGCGGCGAATTCAACGAGACGCTGGTTCACCAAGCAGTCGTGGCCTACATGGCCGGCGGCCGTCAAGGTAGCAAGCAGCAAAAGACCCGTTCCGACGTTTCCGGTGGCGGCAAGCGCCCATGGCGTCAGAAAGGTACTGGCCGTGCTCGTGCCGGTACTATCCGTAGCCCAATCTGGCGTGGCGGCGGTACCACTTTCGCAGCTCGTCCTCAGGATCACTCTCAGAAGCTGAACAAGAAGATGTATCGCGCAGCAATGCGTTCCATCCTTGCTGAGCTGGTGCGTACTGATCGTCTGGTCGTGGTTCAGGACTTCGCTGTTGAAGCACCGAAAACCAAAGATCTGCTGAACAAGCTGAACGGCATGGGCCTGACTGACGTCCTGATCGTGTCTGACGCTGTTGATCAGAACCTGTACCTGGCTGCTCGTAACCTGCCTCACGTCGACGTACGTGACGTACAAGGTTCCGATCCGGTCAGTCTGATCGCATACGACAAGGTGTTGATCACCGTGTCGGCCGTGAAGAAATTCGAGGAGCTGCTGGGATGAACCAGGAACGCGTATTTAAAGTTCTGCTTGGCCCGCACGTTTCCGAGAAGGCTACGGTTCTGGCAGACAAGAAAGGCCAGTTCGTTTTCAAGGTTGCTACCGACGCAACCAAGCTGGAAATCAAGAAGGCCGTCGAAAGCCTGTTCAGCGTGAAAGTAGAGCGCGTGACTACCCTGAACGTTCTGGGTAAAAGCAAGCGCACTGCTCGCGGTCTGGGCAAGCGTAATGACTGGAAGAAGGCAGTTATCTCCCTTCAGCCAGGCCAAGATCTCGATTTCAGCAGCAGTGCTGAGTAAGGAAGGGGTGCATCATGGCAATCGTTAAATGCAAACCGACTTCCCCTGGCCGCCGTTTTGTGGTCAAGGTGGTCAACCAGGAGCTGCATAAAGGCGCTCCTCACGCACCGCTGCTCGAGAAAAAATCGAAGTCTGGTGGTCGTAACAACAATGGCCGTATCACTACACGTCACGTGGGTGGTGGTCATAAGCAGCATTACCGTCTGGTCGACTTCCGTCGCAACGACAAGGATGGCATCGCTGCCACCGTCGAGCGTATCGAATACGATCCAAACCGTACTGCTCACATCGCTCTGCTGCTGTACGCAGATGGCGAGCGTCGCTACATCATCGCCCCTAAAGGCGTGAGCGCTGGCGACCAGCTGATCGCAGGTGCCCTGGCACCGATCAAGCCGGGCAACGCTCTGCAACTGCGCAACATTCCAGTTGGTAGCACCGTACACGGCATCGAATTGAAGCCAGGTAAAGGCGCGCAAATCGCTCGTTCCGCTGGTGCTTCGGCTCAGCTGATCGCTCGTGAAGGTGTCTACGTGACCCTGCGTCTGCGTTCTGGTGAGATGCGTAAAGTCCTGGCTGAATGCCGTGCGACCCTGGGCGAAGTCTCGAACTCCGAGCACAGCCTGCGTTCGCTGGGTAAGGCCGGTGCCAAGCGCTGGCGTGGCGTTCGCCCAACCGTTCGTGGTGTTGCCATGAACCCGGTTGACCACCCACATGGTGGTGGTGAAGGTCGTACCTCTGGTGGTCGTCATCCGGTATCGCCATGGGGCTTCCCGACTAAGGGCGCGAAGACTCGTGGTAATAAGCGTACCGACAAAATGATCGTCCGTCGTCGCAAGTAAATAGAGGGATACGACAGTGCCACGTTCTCTGAAAAAAGGTCCTTTTATTGATCTTCACCTACTGAAGAAGATCGAAGTGGCGGCGGAAAAGAACGATCGCAAACCAGTTAAGACCTGGTCGCGTCGTTCGATGATCCTGCCACAAATGGTCGGTCTGACCATCGCTGTACACAACGGTCGTCAGCACGTCCCAGTTCTCGTGAACGAAGACATGGTCGGCCACAAACTGGGCGAGTTCGCCGGTACCCGCACATACCGTGGGCACGTGGCTGACAAGAAAGCCAAGCGTTAAGGGGTAAGGAAATGGAAGTAGCCGCTAAGTTGTCGGGCGCTCGAATCTCCGCCCAGAAAGCCCGCTTGGTCGCCGACCAGATCCGCGGGAAGAAGGTGGGCGAAGCGCTCAACCTGTTGGCTTTCAGCAGTAAGAAAGCCGCCGAGATCATGAAAAAAGTGCTGGAGTCGGCCGTAGCCAACGCCGAGCATAACGAAGGCGCGGACGTTGATGACCTGAAGGTCAGCACCGTTTTCGTCAACGAAGGGCGTTCGCTGAAGCGCATCATGCCACGTGCCAAAGGCCGTGCTGATCGCATCGTCAAGCGGTCTTGCCATATCACTGTCAAGGTTGCTGACAAGTAACGGAGTCGAAGAGATGGGTCAGAAAGTACATCCCATTGGCATTCGCCTGGGAATCGTCAAGGAGCACACCTCCGTCTGGTACGCAGACGGTCGGACTTATGCGGACTACTTGTTCGCTGATCTGAAGGTGCGTGAGTATCTCCAAGACAAACTAAAAAGCGCGTCCGTAAGCCGTATCGATATCCATCGTCCGGCTCAGACTGCACGCATCACCATCCACACCGCTCGTCCAGGTATCGTTATCGGGAAGAAGGGTGAAGATGTTGAGAAGCTGCGTCAGGACCTGACCAAGCAAATGGGTGTGCCTGTGCACATCAATATCGAAGAGATCCGCAAGCCGGAGCTCGACGGTATGCTGGTTGCGCAGAGCGTAGCTCAGCAGCTGGAGCGTCGCGTCATGTTCCGTCGCGCTATGAAGCGCGCTGTACAGAACGCCATGCGCATTGGTGCCAAAGGCATCAAAATCCAAGTGAGCGGTCGTCTCGGCGGTGCTGAAATCGCACGTACTGAATGGTATCGCGAAGGTCGTGTGCCACTGCACACCCTGCGTGCCGACATCGACTATGCCAACTACGAAGCTCACACCACCTACGGTGTGATCGGTGTAAAGGTTTGGATCTTCAAAGGCGAAGTAATTGGTGGTCGCCAAGAAGAACTGAAACCACAAGCACCAGCGCCTCGTAAAAAAGCTGCTAAGTAAGGGGTACGCCAAATGTTGCAACCAAAGCGTACGAAGTTCCGCAAGCAGATGACCGGCCACAACCGTGGTCTGGCACTGCGCGGTAGCAAAGTCAGCTTCGGCGAGTTCGCGCTGAAGTCTGTTGCTCGTGGTCGTCTCACCGCTCGTCAGATCGAGTCGGCACGTCGTGCCCTGACCCGTCACGTAAAACGTGGCGGCAAGATCTGGATCCGTGTATTCCCGGACAAGCCTGTCACCAAGAAGCCACTCGAAGTTCGGATGGGTAAAGGTAAGGGTAACGTGGAGTACTGGGTTGCCCAGATTCAGCCAGGCAAAGTCCTGTATGAAATCGAGGGTGTTTCTGAAGAGCTGGCGCGTGAGGCTTTCGCCCTGGCTGCTGCAAAGCTGCCGCTCGCCACCTCCTTTGTTAAACGGACGGTGATGTGATGAAAGCGAATGAACTTCGTGAAAAATCAGCACAGCAGCTGAACGAGCAACTGCTCGGCCTGCTGCGCGACCAGTTCAATCTGCGTATGCAGAAGGCAACTGGCCAGTTGGGGCAGTCTCATCTGCTCTCGCAAGTTAAGCGTGACATCGCTCGCGTGAAAACTGTGCTCAACCAGCAGGCAGGTAAGTAATCATGGCTGAAGCCGAAAAAACTGTCCGTACGCTGACTGGCCGTGTCGTCAGCGACAAGATGGACAAAACCATCACCGTTCTGATCGAGCGTCGCGTGAAGCACCCGATCTACGGTAAATACGTTAAGCGTTCGACTAAGCTGCACGCGCACGACGAAACCAATCAGTGCCACATCGGCGACAAAGTCACTATTCGTGAAACTCGTCCGATGGCCAAGACCAAGTCTTGGGCGCTGGTTGATGTTCTCGAACGCGCTGTGGAAGTCTAAGGGCTAGGGGTCGGAGAAATTATATGATTCAGACTCAATCCATGCTCGATGTGGCCGATAACAGCGGCGCTCGCCGCGTTATGTGCATCAAGGTGCTGGGTGGCTCCCATCGTCGTTACGCTGGTATCGGTGACATCATCAAAGTTACCGTCAAGGAAGCAATTCCTCGCGGTAAGGTGAAGAAAGGCCAAGTGATGACTGCTGTCGTAGTCCGCACTCGCCACGGCGTTCGTCGTGCTGACGGCTCCATTATCCGCTTTGATGGCAACGCTGCTGTTCTGTTGAACAACAAGCAAGAGCCGATCGGCACCCGTATCTTTGGGCCAGTGACTCGTGAACTTCGTACTGAGAAGTTCATGAAGATCGTCTCGCTCGCCCCAGAAGTGCTGTAAGGAGATCCGACATGCAAAAGATTCGTCGTGACGACGAGATCATCGTGATCGCCGGCAAAGACAAAGGTAAGCGCGGTAAGGTGCTGAAGGTTCTTGCTGACAACCGTCTGGTTGTTGGTGGTCTGAACCTGGTCAAGCGTCATACCAAGCCTAACCCGATGTCGGGCGTACAGGGCGGTATCGTCGAGAAAGAAGCGCCACTGCACGCTTCCAACGTCGCCATCTTCAACGGCGAAACCAACAAGGCTGACCGCGTTGGTTTCAAAGTAGAAGACGGTAAGAAAATTCGTGTCTTCAAGTCGACCCAAAAAGCGGTTGATGCTTGAACACTGCTAGGTAGAAGACCATGGCACGACTAAAAGAGATTTACCGGAAGGAAATCGCACCGAAACTTAAGGAAGAACTTAAGCTTTCGAACGTGATGGAAGTTCCGCGCGTTACCAAAATCACCCTGAACATGGGTCTGGGCGAAGCGATCGGCGACAAAAAAGTCATCGAGCACGCTGTTGCCGACCTGGAAAAGATCACCGGTCAGAAAGTCGTTGTGACTTACGCTCGGAAATCCATCGCTGGCTTTAAAGTCCGTGAAGGTTGGCCGATCGGCGTCAAAGTGACCCTGCGCCGTGAGCGTATGTACGAGTTCCTGGATCGTCTGCTGTCGATCTCCCTGCCTCGGGTTCGCGACTTCCGCGGCCTGAATGCCAAGTCCTTCGATGGTCGTGGCAACTACAGCATGGGCGTAAAAGAGCAGATCATCTTCCCGGAAATCGATTACGACAAGATCGACGCTCTCCGCGGTCTGGACATTACCCTGACCACCACTGCTCGGACGGATGACGAAGGTCGCGCACTGCTGCGCGCTTTCAAATTCCCGTTCCGCAACTGATTGGAGTAGGAAAATGGCCAAGAAGAGCATGAAGAACCGTGAGCTGAAGCGTCAGCTCACCGTTGCCAAGTACGCCACCAAGCGTGCAGCGCTGAAAGCTATCATCGTTGATCTGAACGCAAGTCCAGAAGCGCGTTGGGAAGCTACCGTAGCCCTGCAGAAGCAGCCACGTGACGCAAGCGCTTCGCGCATGCGTAACCGCTGCCGCCTGACTGGTCGTCCGCACGGCGTGTACCGCAAGTTCGGCCTCGGCCGTAACATGCTGCGTCAAGCTGCAATGCGTGGTGACGTTCCAGGTCTGGTCAAAGCCAGCTGGTAAGCGCTATCAAAGTCTCGGCGTTCGGGATCCCAGGATCCTGACCGCCGGTGGCCTTGAATATGAATCAAGCCCCTTATGGGGCTTGATTCATTTCTGGGGTGTGTCTAGAATACCCGGCTCGCCTGAGCCCGTGTTTTTCATGCCCGGAGTTTCTCGGCGACACGTACTAGCCGAAAGGCTAATTTTTTGTGTATTAGGAGCGTCTAGCCCATGAGTATGCAGGACCCGTTAGCGGACATGCTAACTCGTATCCGTAATGCCCAGATGGCTGAAAAGTCCGTCGTAAGCATGCCATCTTCTACTTTGAAGGTAGCTGTTGCCAAAGTCCTGAAGGACGAAGGTTACATTGCGGGTTATCAGATCAGCAGCGAAATCAAGCCTCTGCTGTCCATCGAGCTGAAGTACTTCGAAGGCCGTCCGGTCATCGAGGAAGTGAAGCGCGTTAGCCGTCCAGGCCTGCGTCAGTACAAGTCCGTCGATGATCTGCCAAAAGTTCGTGGCGGTCTCGGTGTGTCTATCGTCTCCACCAACAAAGGTGTGATGACTGATCGTGCTGCGCGCGCTGCCGGTGTCGGCGGCGAAGTTCTTTGCACTGTGTTCTAAGGGGGGATAAGCATGTCACGCGTCGCTAAGAACCCCGTTAAGCTGCCAGCCGGTGTCGAAGTCAAATTCGCAGGCCAACAGCTTTCGGTGAAGGGTGCCAAGGGCACTCTGCAACTGAACATCCATTCGTCCGTTGAGATCGTTGAAGAAGCTGGTGAGCTGCGTTTCGCTGCTCGCAATGGCGATCAACAGACTCGCGCAATGGCTGGTACCACTCGTGCGTTGGTAAACAACATGGTCCAAGGCGTAAGCCAAGGCTTCGAGCGCAAGCTCCAGCTGGTCGGTGTTGGTTACAAAGCGCAAGCTAAAGGCACAGTGCTGAACCTGGCTCTTGGCTTCTCGCATCCAGTGGATTACGAACTGCCGGAAGGCATCACCGCTGAGACTCCTAGCCAGACCGATATCCTGATCAAGGGCATCGATAAGCAGCTGGTAGGTCAAGTGGCCGCCGAGATCCGCGACTTCCGTCCACCAGAGCCGTACAAAGGCAAAGGTGTGCGCTACGCGGACGAAGTCGTCCGTCGTAAAGAAGCCAAGAAGAAGTAGGGCATAGCAAATGACCGACAAAAAAGTTACTCGACTGCGTCGCGCTCGCAAAGCACGCCTGAAAATGCACGAACTCGAAGTCGTGCGTCTCTGCGTGTTCCGCTCGTCGCAGCACATCTACGCCCAGGTCATTTCGGCCGACGGCAACAAAGTCCTGGCAAGTGCTTCGACTTTGGATAAAGAACTGCGTGATGGTGCCACCGGCAACATCGACGCGGCCACTAAGGTTGGCCAGCTGGTCGCTACGCGTGCTAAAGCCGCTGGCGTCTCGCAGGTGGCTTTCGACCGCTCTGGCTTCAAGTACCACGGCCGCGTCAAGGCGCTGGCTGATGCTGCTCGTGAAGCTGGGCTGGAGTTCTAAGTTATGTCAAATAACGACCAAAAGCGCGACGAAGGCTACATCGAGAAGCTGGTTCAAGTTAACCGCGTAGCCAAAACCGTTAAAGGCGGCCGTATCTTCACTTTCACCGCGTTGACCGTGGTGGGTGATGGTAAAGGCCGTGTTGGCTTCGGCCGTGGCAAGTCGCGTGAAGTGCCTGCTGCGATCCAGAAGGCAATGGAAGCTGCTCGCCGCAACATGATCCAGGTTGATCTGAACGGCACCACTCTGCAGTACGCAATGAAGTCTGCCCATGGCGCTTCGAAGGTGTACATGCAGCCTGCTTCTGAAGGTACCGGTATCATCGCTGGCGGCGCTATGCGTGCTGTCCTCGAAGTTGCTGGCGTTCAGAACGTTCTGGCCAAGTGCTACGGCTCGACTAACCCGGTAAACGTGGTTCACGCCACTTTCAAGGGTTTGAAAGCAATGCAGTCTCCTGAATCCATTGCCGCCAAGCGTGGCAAAAGCGTCAAGGAGATCTTCTGATCATGGCTACCGTAAAAGTTACGCTGATCAAAAGCATGACCGGCCGCATCCCTAACCACAAACTGTGCGTTAAGGGTCTGGGTCTGCGTCGCATCGGTCACACTGTAGAAGTCCTGGATACTCCCGAGAATCGCGGGATGATCAACAAGGCTTACTACATGCTGCGTGTCGAGGGTTAATCGATGAAACTCAATGATCTGAGTCCAGCGCCGGGTTCCCGCCGCGAAAAGCATCGTCCGGGCCGTGGTATCGGTAGTGGTTTGGGCAAGACCGGTGGCCGTGGCCACAAAGGTCAGACCTCCCGCTCCGGTGGCACCATTGCTCCAGGCTTTGAAGGCGGTCAACAGCCGCTGCATCGTCGCCTGCCGAAGTTCGGTTTCGTATCCCTGAAAGCCATGGATCGCGCAGAAGTGCGTCTGTCCGAGCTGGCTAAAGTGGACGGCGACATCGTCACCGTGCAGTCCCTGAAGGATGCCAACGTGATCAACCAGAACGTTCAGCGTGTGAAAATCATGCTGTCGGGCGAAGTTGCTCGTGCTGTCACCATCGGAAAGGGAATCGGCGCCACCAAAGGTGCGCGTGCGGCTATCGAAGCAGCTGGCGGCAAGTTCGAGGAATAAATGGCTAAGCAAGGTGCTCTCTCTGCGCTCGGCAAAGGCGGTATGTCTGAACTCTGGGCTCGTCTGCGTTTTCTGTTCCTGGCGATTATCGTCTACCGAATAGGCGCACACATCCCGGTTCCAGGTATCAACCCGGACCGACTCGCGGACCTGTTTCGACAGAATGAGGGGACCATTCTTAGCTTGTTCAACATGTTTTCCGGCGGCGCGCTGGAGCGGATGAGCATCTTTGCACTGGGGATCATGCCGTACATCTCGGCATCGATCATCATGCAACTGATGAGCGCCGTCAGCCCGCAGCTGGAGCAGTTGAAGAAGGAAGGTGAAGCTGGCCGTCGCAAGATCAGCCAGTACACCCGCTACGGCACTGTCGTCCTCGCTCTCGTTCAAGCCATTGGCATGTCCATTGGCCTGGCGGGGCAGGGCGTTTCGTTCACTGCTGATTTCAGCTTTCATTTCGTTGCGGTAACCACGTTTGTGGCGGGCGCGATGTTCATGATGTGGCTGGGTGAGCAGATCACTGAGCGTGGTGTTGGCAACGGTATCTCGATGTTGATCTTCGCAGGTATCGTCGCCGGTCTTCCGAGAGCGATCGGGCAGTCTTTCGAGTCTGCGCGTCAGGGTGATATCAACATTTTCGCCTTGGTTGCCATCGGTCTGCTGGCAGTAGCGATTATCGGTTTCGTGGTGTTCATCGAGCGTGGTCAGCGTCGTATTGCTGTTCACTACGCCAAGCGTCAGCAGGGCCGCAAGGTATTTGCTGCGCAGACCAGCCACTTGCCGTTGAAGGTGAACATGGCCGGCGTTATTCCGGCCATTTTCGCGAGCAGCATTCTGCTGTTCCCGGCTTCGTTGGGTGCCTGGTTCGGCCAGTCTGAAGGTATGGGCTGGTTGCAGGACATCTCGCAGTCGATCGCTCCTGGTCAGCCTTTGAATATTCTGCTGTTTAGTGCAGGGATTATTTTCTTCTGCTTCTTCTATACGGCGTTGATGTTCAATCCGAAAGACGTAGCGGAAAACCTGAAGAAGTCCGGTGCCTTTATTCCGGGCATCCGTCCAGGTGAGCAGTCTGCGCGCTATATTGATGGCGTTCTGACTCGCTTGACCATGTTCGGTGCTCTTTACATGACGGCCGTCTGTCTGTTGCCCCAGTTCCTGGTGGTTGCGGCAAACGTACCGTTCTACCTTGGCGGGACCTCGTTGCTGATCGTGGTCGTGGTTGTGATGGACTTCATGTCCCAAGTACAATCGCACCTCGTTTCGCACCAGTACGAATCCCTGATGAAGAAAGCCAACCTGAAGGGCTACGGCAGCGGCATGTTGCGCTGAGTAGCGTCCATAAGGTTCGAGGAGTTGGTGATGAAAGTTCGTGCATCGGTGAAAAAGCTGTGCCGTAACTGCAAGATTATTCGCCGCGAAGGTGTTGTTCGGGTAATTTGCAGCGCGGAACCGCGTCACAAACAGCGCCAAGGCTGAGTGTGATTGTGCTTTAAGCCCGGCAGCTAGTGCGCTGCCGGGTTGATTATTTGTTATTACAGCGATATTATCTCGCGCCCTATTTCTTGGCTTCCGGGGCGTAGGTAGCTGTCAATTGGAGTCCCACTGAATGGCCCGTATTGCAGGCGTCAACATTCCAGATAACAAGCATACTGTTATCTCGCTGACCTACATCTATGGTGTTGGTCGCACTACTGCACAGAAAATTTGTGCAGTGGCTGGGGTCAACCCAGCGGCAAAGATCAAAGATCTGAGCGACGAGCAAATTGAACAGCTGCGTGGCGAAGTGGCGAAGTTCACCACTGAAGGTGACCTGCGTCGCGAAATCAACATGAAAATCAAGCGCTTGATGGACCTCGGTTGCTATCGCGGTCTGCGTCATCGTCGTGGTCTGCCAGTACGCGGTCAGCGTACCAAGACCAACGCGCGTACCCGTAAAGGTCCGCGTAAGCCGATCCGCAAGTAATCGCCCCAGCGAATCGACAGGAATTTAATCATGGCAAAACCTGCTGCTCGTCCTCGTAAAAAAGTTAAAAAGACAGTGGTTGATGGCATCGCCCACATCCATGCTTCTTTTAACAACACCATCGTGACCATTACCGACCGTCAAGGTAACGCTCTTTCCTGGGCTACCTCCGGTGGTTCGGGTTTCCGCGGTTCCCGCAAGTCCACCCCGTTCGCTGCTCAGGTAGCTGCTGAGCGTGCTGGTCAAGCTGCGCTGGAATACGGCCTGAAAAACCTCGACGTCAACGTCAAGGGCCCAGGTCCAGGTCGTGAATCCGCAGTCCGCGCTTTGAACGGCTGTGGCTACAAGATCGCCAGCATCACCGACGTGACGCCAATCCCGCACAACGGGTGCCGTCCGCCGAAGAAGCGCCGCGTGTAATCCAGGAGATTGTAAAGAATGGCTCGTTACATTGGTCCAAAATGCAAACTCGCTCGTCGCGAAGGCACCGATCTCTTTCTGAAGAGCGGCGTGCGCGCGATCGAATCGAAGTGCAACATTGAAGCAGCACCTGGTATCCACGGCCAACGCCGCGGTCGCCAGTCCGATTACGGCACCCAACTGCGTGAAAAGCAGAAGGTTCGTCGTATCTACGGCGTTCTCGAGCGTCAATTCAGCGGCTACTACAAAGAAGCAGCTGGCAAGAAAGGCGCAACCGGCGAAAACCTGTTGCAACTGCTCGAATGCCGTCTGGACAACGTTGTATACCGTATGGGTTTCGGTTCTACTCGTGCCGAATCCCGTCAGCTGGTATCGCACAAGTCGATCAGCGTTAACGGTCAGACCGTAAACGTTCCGTCCTACCAGGTTCGTGCTGGTGACGTGGTTGCTGTTCGCGAGAAAGCAAAGAACCAACTTCGCATTGTCCAAGCTCTCGATCTGTGTGCCCAACGTGGCCGCGTAGAATGGGTAGAAGTAGACACTGAGAAGAAGTCGGGCGTTTTCAAGAACGTTCCTGCTCGCAGTGATCTGTCCGCCGACATCAACGAAAGCCTGATTGTCGAGCTCTACTCCAAGTAAGGGCTAGAAAATAGGTGCATCCATGCAGATTTCGGTAAATGAGTTCCTGACACCCCGCCATATTGATGTGCAGGTTGTCAGTCCAACCCGCGCCAAGATCACGCTCGAGCCTCTCGAGCGCGGTTTCGGCCACACCCTGGGCAACGCGCTGCGCCGCATCCTGTTGTCCTCAATGCCCGGCTGTGCAGTAGTCGAGGCCGAGATTGACGGTGTGCTCCACGAGTACAGCGCCATCGAAGGTGTACAGGAAGACGTAATTGAAATCCTGTTGAACCTTAAAGGTCTGGCTATCAAGCTGCACGGTCGTGACGAAGTTACGCTGACCTTGTCGAAGAAGGGTTCGGGGGTGGTTACCGCTGCCGATATTCAGCTGGATCATGATGTCGAGATCGTTAACCCCGATCACGTAATCGCTAACCTGGCGTCTAACGGCGCCCTGAACATGAAGCTCACCGTAGCTCGTGGTCGTGGTTATGAACCGGCAGACTCGCGTCAGAGCGATGAAGACGAAAGCCGCAGCATCGGTCGCTTGCAGCTCGACTCTTCGTTCAGCCCGGTTCGCCGTATCGCATACGTGGTGGAAAACGCCCGTGTCGAACAGCGTACCAACCTGGACAAGCTGGTTATTGATCTGGAAACCAACGGCACCCTGGATCCTGAAGAGGCTATCCGTCGCGCTGCAACCATCCTGCAACAGCAGTTGGCTGCGTTCGTCGACCTCAAAGGTGACAGTGAGCCAGTGGTTGTCGAGCAGGAAGACGAGATCGATCCGATCCTGCTTCGCCCGGTTGACGATCTGGAACTGACTGTACGTTCGGCTAACTGCCTTAAGGCGGAAAACATCTACTACATCGGCGACCTGATTCAGCGTACCGAAGTAGAGCTGTTGAAGACTCCGAACCTGGGCAAGAAATCCTTGACTGAAATCAAGGACGTTCTGGCCTCCCGCGGTCTGTCCCTCGGCATGCGCCTCGACAACTGGCCGCCTGCAAGTCTTAAGAAGGACGACAAGGCGACTGCCTGATCGTCGTAATCACCGAACGTTGTGTTTGGTAAGGAATGAACCATGCGTCATCGTAAAAGTGGTCGTCACCTGAGCCGCACCAGCTCGCACCGCAAGGCCATGTTCCAAAACATGGCGGTGTCGCTGTTCGAGCACGAGCTGATCAAAACTACACTGCCGAAAGCCAAAGAACTGCGCCGCGTTGCCGAGCCGCTGATCACTCTGGCCAAGACAGATAGCCTGGCTAACCGCCGTCTGGCTTTCGACCGTACTCGTTCGAAAGCTATCGTTGGTAAGCTCTTCAACGACCTGGGCAAGCGTTACGCTACCCGTGAGGGTGGCTACCTGCGCATCCTCAAGTGCGGTTTCCGCGCTGGCGACAACGCGCCTATGGCGTACGTCGAGTTGGTTGATCGTTCTACCAGCGGTGAAGCTGTATCCGCTGAGTAAGTCGGCAACAAACAAAAAACCGGGCCCAGTGCCCGGTTTTTTGTGCCTGGAAGAAAAGCAAATTCGCCGTTTCGCCTGGCTTCGCTATTGGCAAGTCTTCGTCGTTAGATAATAGCTATCGATGTTTATGATTTAATGAATTTGGAGACTGTCACTAACATGATCAATACTCCTTTCCAGCCGATTAGCCGGCAGTTCGAAGACCCGACCAGGAAGATTGATCATGAGCCAGATCAAAACGCTTACGACCGCCAGCGGCGCTCCAGTCGCCGATAACCAGAATTCTCGCTCTGCCGGCCCACGTGGCCCGCTGCTGCTCGACGATTTCCATCTGATCGAGAAGCTTGCTCACTTCAACCGCGAGAACATCCCGGAGCGTCGCGTGCACGCCAAAGGGTCGGGCGCCTACGGTACATTCACCGTGACCCGTGACATTACCCAATACACCAGCGCCAAGCTGTTCGAATCGATTGGCAAGCAGACCCCGACCTTCCTGCGATTCTCCACGGTGGGCGGTGAGCGCGGCTCTGCCGACACCGAGCGCGATCCGCGCGGTTTCGCCCTGAAGTTCTACACCGAGGAAGGCAACTGGGACATCGTCGGCAACAACACGCCGGTGTTCTTCATCCGCGATCCGCTGAAATTCCCGGATTTCATCCACACTCAGAAGCGTCTGCCGCAAAGCAACCTGAAAAGCGCCCAGATGATGTGGGATTTCTGGTCGCACTCGCCTGAGGCGCTGCACCAGATCACCATCCTGTTTTCCGACCGTGGCATCCCTGACGGTTACCGTCACATGCACGGCTTCGGTAGCCACACCTACAGCCTGATCAACGCCCAAGGCGAGCGTCACTGGGTCAAGTGGCACTACAAGACCAAGCAAGGAATCAAGAACCTGGCACCGGCTGAAGCGGCACGCCTGGCGGGTACCGATCCGGATTACGCCCAGCGCGACCTGTTCAATGCCATTGAGCGCGGTGACTTCCCGAAATGGAGTGTTTGCATCCAGATCATGACCGAGGCCCAGGCTGCGGCTCATTACGAAAACCCGTTCGACGTGACCAAGACCTGGTCGCAGAAGGAGTTTCCGTTGATCGAGGTCGGCGAGTTGGAGCTGAACCGCAACCCGCTGAACTACTTTGCTGAAGTCGAGCAGGCTGCGTTTGGCCCTAGCAACATGGTGCCGGGCGTGGGTCTCTCGCCGGACCGCATGCTGCAGGGCCGGGTATTCGCCTACGCCGACGCGCATCGGTACCGTGTAGGCACCAATCACCAGCAACTGCCGGTCAATGCACCGCGTAGCCCGGTGAATACCTACCAGCGTGACGGCGCCATGGCGTTTGGCAGCAACGGCGGTGCGGCACCCAACTACGAGCCTAACAGCTACGTGGAGGCGCCGAAGCAAGCCCCGCGTTATGCGGAGCCCGCCTTGGCGCTCAATGGGGCGGCGGATCGTTATGATCACCGTGAAGATACCGACTACTACAGCCACGCCGGTGCGCTGTTCCGCTTGATGAACGACGAGCAGAAGGCCCTGCTGATCAGCAACATTGCCGGTGCAATGAGCGGTGTTTCGGCAGATGTCGTCGACCGTCAGCTGCAACACTTCTTCAAGGCGGATGCCGCTTATGGAGAAGGCATTGCCAAGGCGTTGGGCGTACAGCTTAACTAAGTCTAAACGAGAAGCAGAACCGCCCTCATTAGGGCGGTTTTTGCGTTATTTAGCCTGGTTTTCTCGGATTTTCTTCACTTTTATTGCGGCGAGGCAGTGACCTTGCGGTCAGCTTGGTTCAAACTAGAGCCTTTCAAAGCTTGTGGAGATGTGGGCGATGCAAGGTCACCCAGACGTAATCGATTACCTCAACACGTTGCTGACCGGCGAGCTGGCAGCCCGTGATCAATATTTCATCCATTCGCGGATGTACGAGGATTGGGGGTTTACCGAGCTTTACGAACGTATCAACCATGAGATGGAAGAAGAGGCACAGCACGCCGATGCACTGATGCGCCGGATCCTGATGCTCGAAGGCACACCGCGCATGCGTCCGGATGATCTGGACATCGGTACCACGGTACCCGACATGCTCGCCGCCGACCTGCGCCTGGAATACAAAGTCCGTGCTGCGCTGTGCAAAGGCATCGAGCTTTGCGAGCAGCACAACGATTACGTGACTCGCGAGATCCTGCGGGTCCAGCTCAACGATACCGAAGAAGACCATACTTACTGGCTTGAGAAGCAGCTGGGGCTGATCAAGTTGATCGGGTTGGAGAATTACCTGCAATCACAGTTCTGATCGCCCGTTCGTAGGAGCGAGCTTGCTCGCGATAGCGTTTTTACAGCTACATAGATGCAAGCTGATACACCGCTATCGCGAGCAGGCTCGCTCCCACAGGAAAATAGAAAGCCCCTGGCATCGAGAGATGGCAGGGGCTTTTTCGTGACCGGTATCGATCAGTCCCGATCACGCTCCAGCAGCGGCTTGAGGTAGTGGCCGGTGTGGGACTGCTTCATCTCGGCCACTTGCTCCGGCGTGCCAACCGCAATGATCTGGCCGCCCTTGGAGCCGCCTTCCGGCCCGAGGTCAACCAGCCAATCGGCGGTCTTGATCACGTCCAGGTTGTGTTCGATCACCACCACGGTGTTGCCATGGTCGCGAAGGCGATGCAGCACGTCGAGCAGTTGCTGGATGTCGGCGAAGTGCAGGCCGGTGGTCGGCTCGTCGAGGATGTACAGGGTCTTGCCGGTGTCGCGCTTGGATAACTCGCGGGACAGCTTGACCCGCTGGGCTTCGCCACCGGACAAGGTCGTCGCCGACTGTCCGAGCTTGATGTACGACAGCCCCACATCCATCAGCGTCTGGAGCTTGCGCGCCAGGGCCGGCACCGCATCAAAGAACTCCCGTGCCTCTTCGATGGTCATCTCGAGGGTTTCGTGGATGTTCTTGCCCTTGTACTTGATCTCCAGGGTTTCCCGGTTGTAGCGCTTGCTCTTGCAGACATCGCACGGCACATAGATGTCGGGCAGGAAGTGCATTTCTACTTTGATCAGGCCGTCGCCCTGGCAGGCTTCGCAGCGCCCGCCCTTGACGTTGAAGGAGAAGCGGCCCGGGCCGTAGCCACGAGAGCGGGATTCCGGCACGCCGGCAAACAGTTCGCGGATCGGTGTGAACAGCCCGGTATAGGTCGCCGGATTGGAGCGCGGCGTGCGACCAATCGGGCTCTGGTCGATGTCGACGACCTTGTCCAGGTGTTCCAGGCCCTTGATGCTGTCGTGGGCGGCGGCTTCCAGCGTCGTGGCACCGTTCAGTGCGGTGGCGCTTAAGGGGAACAAGGTGTTATTGATCAACGTCGACTTGCCCGAGCCGGACACGCCAGTGACGCAGGTGAGCAGGCCGATGGGGATTTCCAGGTCGACGTTGCGCAAGTTGTTGCCACGGGCGCCCTTGAGGGTCAACGACAGCTTCTTGTTGCGCGGCGTGCGCTTGGCCGGGACCTTGATCTTGACCCGGCCCGACAGGTACTTGCCGGTCAGGGAGTCCGGGTGCGCCATGACCTCGGCAGCGGTGCCCTGGGCGACAATGTGCCCGCCATGCACGCCTGCGCCGGGTCCGATGTCCACCACGTAGTCGGCCAGGCGAATCGCGTCTTCGTCGTGCTCGACCACGATGACCGTGTTACCAATGTCCCGCAGGTGCTTCAGGGTCCCGAGCAAGCGGTCGTTGTCGCGCTGGTGCAGGCCGATGGACGGTTCGTCGAGGATATACATGACCCCCACCAGGCCGGCGCCGATCTGGCTGGCCAGTCGGATACGCTGGGCTTCGCCGCCGGACAGGGTATCCGCGCTGCGGTCAAGGGTCAGGTAATCCAGGCCTACGTTCACCAGGAATTGCAGGCGCTCGCAGATCTCCTTGAGGATTTTGTCGGCGATTTCACCCCGGCGACCGGTCAGTTTCAGGCCGTCGAAATAGTCGGTGGCGTCGCCGATCGGCAGGCTGGTCACCGCCGGCAGGGTCTTTTCACCGACCCATACGTGTCGCGCTTCGCGACGCAGACGGGTGCCGCGGCAATCCGGGCACGGCTGGGTGCTGAGGAACTTGGCCAGTTCCTCGCGAACGCTGGCCGATTCGGTCTCGCGGTAGCGGCGTTCCAGGTTCGGCACGATGCCTTCGAACGGGTGGGAGCGCTTGACGATATCGCCGCGGTCGTTGAGGTACTTGAAGTCGACACTCTGCGAGCCGCTGCCGTGCAGGATGTATTTCTGCTGGTCGGCGGGCAATTCGTTGAACGGCTTGTCCAGGCTGAACTTGTAGTGGGCCGCCAGCGACCCGAGCATCTGGAAGTAATAGACGTTGCGCCGGTCCCAGCCGCGGATCGCGCCTTCGGCCAGGGTCAGCTCGCCGTTGACCAGGCGCTTGGTGTCGAAGAACTGCTTCACCCCCAGGCCATCGCAGGTCGGGCAGGCGCCGGCCGGGTTGTTGAAGGAAAACAGCTTGGGTTCCAGTTCGCTGATGGCGTGGCCGCAGATCGGGCAGGCGAAGCGTGCCGAGAAGATGATCTCCTCGCCCGGTTCGTCGTCCATCGGCGCCACCAGGGCGATGCCATCGGCCAGCTTCAACGCGGTCTCGAAGGACTCGGCCAGCCGCTGTTGCAGGTCGGCGCGGACCTTGAAGCGGTCGACCACCACATCGATCGAATGCTTCTTCTGTTTATCCAGCTTCGGCAGTTCGTCCAGTTCGCACAGCTTGCCATTGACCCGGGCCCGTACGAAGCCCTGGGCCCGCAGCTCTTCGAAGACCAGCAGGTGCTCGCCCTTGCGCTCACGGACCACCGGCGCCAACAGCATCAATTTGCTGCCTTCGGGCAAGGCCAGTACCAGGTCGACCATCTGGCTGACGGTCTGGGCTTCCAGAGGAATGTCGTGGTCGGGGCAGCGCGGGATACCGACCCGCGCGTACAGCAGGCGCAGGTAGTCGTAGATCTCGGTAATGGTGCCGACGGTCGACCGCGGGTTGTGGGAGGTCGACTTTTGTTCGATGGAGATCGCCGGCGACAGACCTTCGATGGTGTCGACGTCGGGTTTTTCCATCATCGACAGGAACTGCCGGGCGTAGGCCGACAGCGACTCGACATAGCGTCGTTGGCCTTCGGCATACAAGGTGTCGAAGGCCAGGGATGATTTACCGGATCCGGACAGGCCGGTGATGACGATCAGCTTGTCCCGGGGCAGGGTCAGGTCGATGTTCTTCAGGTTGTGGGTACGGGCCCCACGAATCAGGATCTTGTCCAAAGTGGCCTCGCTCGGCGGGCGTCGAAAACGTAGGAGTATACGGGTAAATACTGGATGGATACACACTATTGAAAGTGAGTTTTGCGCCATACATGAAGACTGCGCGGCAAACGGTCGCCATATACCCCCTCAATCGATGGGACTGGTAGAATCGCCGCCGGTTCACATGAGGTTTATCCATGCACGATCCCCACAGCGAACGCATGAGCAGCGGCGAGACCCGCGCGGCAAGCGGTCTGGCCCTGGTGTTCGCCTTCCGTATGCTGGGCATGTTCATGGTGTTGCCGGTACTGGCGACCTATGGCATGGACCTGGCGGGCGCGACCCCGGCCCTCATTGGCCTGGCGATTGGCGCCTATGGCCTGACCCAGGCGATTTTCCAGATCCCGTTCGGGATCATTTCCGACCGCATCGGCCGTCGTCCGGTGATCTATCTGGGGCTGGTCGTCTTCGCCCTGGGCAGCGTGCTGGCTGCTAATGCTGACTCGATCTGGGGCGTGATCGCTGGACGCATCCTGCAAGGCGCCGGGGCTATTTCCGCAGCGGTGATGGCGCTTCTGTCAGACCTGACCCGTGAACAGCATCGGACCAAGGCCATGGCGATGATCGGCATGACGATCGGTCTGTCGTTCGCGGTCGCCATGGTCGTAGGACCGCTGCTGACCCGAGCCTTTGGTCTTTCGGGGCTGTTCCTGGCGACCGGTGCAATGGCATTGGTGGGGATCCTGATCGTCGCCTTCATGGTGCCGCGCTCCACCGGGCCGTTGCAGCACCGCGAGTCAGGCGTGGCTCGCCAGGCGCTGATCCCGACCCTCAAGCACCCGGACCTGTTGCGGCTGGATCTGGGGATTTTCGTGCTCCACGCCATGCTCATGTCCAGCTTCGTGGCCTTGCCGCTGGCATTGGTCGAGAAGGCCGGCCTACCCAAGGAGCAGCACTGGTGGGTGTACCTGACGGCGCTGCTGATTTCGTTTTTCGCCATGATCCCGTTCATCATCTACGGCGAGAAACGACGCAAAATGAAACGAGTTTTACTCGGCGCCGTCGTGACGCTGATGCTCACTGAGCTATTCTTCTGGGAGTTCGGCGACAGCCTGCGGGCCCTGGTGATCGGCACGGTGGTGTTCTTCACCGCATTCAATCTGCTTGAGGCTTCGCTGCCCTCGCTGATCAGCAAGGTTTCACCGGCCGGCGGCAAGGGCACGGCGATGGGGGTGTACTCCACCAGCCAATTCCTGGGTTCGGCGCTGGGCGGGATCCTCGGCGGCTGGCTGTTCCAGCATGGCGGTTTGTCGGTTGTGTTCCTGGGATGCGCCGCGCTGGCTGCACTTTGGCTGCTCTTTGCTGTTACCATGCGCGAACCTCCGTATGTGACGAGCCTGCGCTTGCCGTTGTCGCCCGAAGCCATCCGCGAAGCAGGCCTGATCGAGCGCCTCAAGGCCGTCGTTGGAGTAACCGATGCAGTGGTGGTCGCCGACGAAGCGGCCGTTTATATCAAACTGGACACCGAATTATTGGATCGTACGACGCTCGAGCGCCTGGTGAACAACCCGGCCCCGACCCCGTGCGATGCCTAGGAGAACGTTATGGCCCGTGGGGTTAACAAAGTCATATTGGTCGGTACTTGCGGCCAGGATCCCGAAGTTCGCTACTTGCCGAACGGCAACGCCGTGACCAACCTGAGTCTGGCGACCAGCGAACAGTGGACCGACAAGCAGACCGGCCAGAAGGTCGAGAAGACCGAATGGCACCGCGTGTCGATGTTCGGCAAAGTGGCGGAGATCGCCGGCGAATACCTGCGCAAGGGTTCGCAGGTGTACATCGAAGGCAAGCTGCAGACCCGCGAGTGGGAAAAAGACGGCATCAAGCGCTACACCACTGAAATCATCGTCGACATGCAAGGCACCATGCAGTTGCTGGGCGGCCGTCCGCAGGGCGATCAGCAACAAGGTGGCAACAACTACCAGCAATCCGCTCCTCGCCAGCAGGCCCCACGTCCGCAGTCGGCTCCACAGCCACAGCGCGAGCGCCCGGCCCCACAACCGGCCGCGCCGCAACCGGCTCCGGATTTCGACAGTTTTGATGACGATATTCCGTTCTGATCTGGCCCACGAGCCCAGAACTTAGCGATGCGCTAAAGCCCCTGGCATAAAACCCAGGGGCTTTTTTGTGCCCGACGCCCCGTCCAGACCCGTTTACGGTTGGTAATCCATCGGCAACTCGTGCCGCGTCGGCGTCTTCTCTTCGTGGTAGTGCGGTTTCCCGGCCCGGGAATTCATCAAGGTGGAATTGGCCAGGATCGTCTCTGTCAGCAAACAGTCTTCACCGTCCTTGAACCAGCAGGCCAGGGCCGAGTTGCGGTTGCCGTGCAGGTCTACGATGTCCGGCCAATTGTCGACGCCATCGGCGTCGCTGGGGGCAATCTCGGGGTAACGCTTGGGTGGCAGGACCAGGGCATCGCCGGGCCGCAGCCACAGGTCGGCCAGATAAATGTCCCGCGCCGCAGGCCGCCAGCGGGCGACGCTGATCACCAGTGGCAGGCGCCCATAACGCGAGAAAAAAGCGTGGGGGAAGTCGTGATATTCCAGGTCGGTGGGGTTGTAGGTCAGCAACTCACGCTGACGTGCCGGCCCCAGGTAGGGTGATTGATGACCCGCCCATTTGCCATAGGTGTATTGGCCCAGGATCAGTTGATCGTACTCAAAACGCAGGCATTCGCCATTGCCGAGCAAGGTCATGCCGAAGGCTTGTGCGGTCTCCTTCGTGGCCCAGATGGGTTCGTAGCGCACCTCGCTTGCGCGGAAGTCGAACTCCTTGATGAGGTACGAACCGGTATTGGTTGGCACCTCTCGTTGCTTCCAACTGATGCCCGAGTATCGGGCGCCCAGCAGTAGATCCGGGTTTTCGGGGCTGAGGGAAATGAGCTTGCCGCGCACGTGGGCGTTGGGTTGCGCGAGCCCGTGGTCGTTGAACAGGTAGGGGAATGTGCGCAAGTCGAGGGCCGACTCCGCACCATCGCCGATAAAGGGAACGCTGTTGAAGACTTGCATCGTATAGGGACCACTCGTGCAAGAAGGCTACGGGAAGGTGCAATCGCCGGTGCAAAACCCGCCGACCCGGTGCCAGGGCCGGATCGGCTGAGTCTTTCATGCATCAACTATACGGACGGTGCTGCTCGCGCAACCAGTCCATGCCGTGAGGCTGGCGCCAAGGCCTGACGGCGGCGCGTTTCTCGACCTGGGTCAGACACAGCGCGTCCATCCAGTAGTAGACCATCAGCAGGTGGAACACGTCGTCGCCGCGTCGATCCCAGATCACGTCGTCCTGCTGGCGCCCTGGTTCGATGGGTTTGAGCCGGGAGTCTCCCTGATCGTGCATGCCTTGCAGGCAGGCGCCCGTCTCATAGTTGATCAACAGCACCGGGTGGTTGATTTCGGGGTAGGGTTTTTCCAGCTCCGGCATGTACCAGAACTGCCCAGGGTTATGACGGTCAGGCGTCTGCATGGCGATGCGGGTCTTGTTTTGTGGGTCGACGGCCAGCGCCGGTCGGTCGCCCGTGTTGTTGCGCACGATGTACAGCACGGTACGAGGGTCTTCTTCGGTCTTATCCGTCTGGACCAGGTTGACCTTGCCCAATGAGTCGTGGGAAAGCCGTGCCTTGATCTTCACCGTTGGGTTGAGGCTCTTGCCCGGTTCGCCGAAGCCGGCGATCAGTCCATCGACGCCCGGCACCTCCAGGTTGTTCCCCGCCAACACATAGGTCAGGCCGGACGACGGGTTGGGTTGCATGTTCTGGGTCAGCGTCTCCCAGCGGTCGAGCACCCTGTTGCTGGCGCCGTTGAGCAGCAGGGCTTCGCGCATGGACTGCGTCGGGTAGTAGCGTGCATCACGGGGCCACCGCTCGGTGGCCATCAGCAACTTGTGCCCGGTTTTCTGTTTCACCAGCAGGCCGAGTGCATCCCAGAACTGTTCGAAGTCGGTGGCTGAGGCGCTCGCTGCGGGCGGCAAGTGAAAGCTCTCGCTGGTCTCCTTGCTTTTGTTATCGATAAACACCATGCGCAATGCGGGACCTGCCGCGGCGCCGCGAGGCGCGGTCTGGCGATCGGAGCGACCGAGCACGATCACCGACTCGTGCCAGTTGCCTTCGATTTCCACTTTGTAGCTGGTGTACCACTGATAGGCCTGTTCCAAGGCCTTACGGGTTTCGCTTTCCTTGACGAAGCGATAGACCGGCGTGAGCTTCAGTTCCACGACCCGCGGATCATCCGGCAGCGAGTCGCGCCATTTTCCGAAGTCGGCGCTGCAGTTGCTGGGGTCTGCGGCATTGAAGTTGATCGAATGCGTGCCGCCCTGGGTCGTCAGGTTGGCGTTGCGATGGGCCACGTTTTTCCTGATCGTTTCGCTGATCGAGGTCGACGCGCTGCCGCTGACGAAGGCGCCGTACTCGGCCTTGACCATCGCATCCAGGGTGTTGGTCTGGCTGAGGAAGCTCTTGAGTGCTGTCATCGCATAGTTGAGGGAGCCACCGACCGAGACCTCGTTGACAATATCGGCACCGAAATCGACGAAGAAGTCGAAAAACGGCTTTGGTGCGCCTGGATCGAACGTCTTGGGCAGATCACCAACACGTGTCCTGAAACTCTCTGTCGTGTTGGCGGGATCGACCTCCAGCGCGAGTTTCCATAACCGCACCGTGTGGCTGTAGAGCGCGGCTTCGCGCTCTTCGAGCTGCTTGATATCGCTGCCGAACGTGGCTTTGAAACCGGCGGAAAAGGCGCCGTATTTACCGGCGGCCTCGACGCTGGACTGGGTATGCCTTTCGTACTCGTCACGGGAGGCGAACGTCTCGGTGGAAAAGTGTTCCTGGGTGACCGTGGTCATGGAGACATTTTTGCCGACGTTATAGGAGGTGTTTTTGTAGGGCACCGGGCGTTTGCCCGACTCGGTGTCACCGACCTTCTGGCATTCCTTGCCGTCGCCCGTCCAATCGAGCCGGTTCAGTCCACGCCCCAGCAACTGTGAACCGCCGACGTCTCGCGGGGTGTTATTTGCGTTACTCACAATTCCATCGTTCATTGCCTTCTCCCATCACTGAGGTTGTATCAATTGGTGCCAATTGATGGGATCCAGTATCAGGAGGGGACACCCGAGCGGACAGGCCAGAGCGGTGTCACTGCGGTATCAGTTCGGTATCAGGCAAAATGCCATCTTTGCGTTAACGCCGGGGGCACAGTGGAGTAGACTCGGGCAACTGCCGTTGGCCTGCACGTGGGCCGAAACTGTTACCGATAGCGTTTGTGTATTTCATTGGCGTGCTTGCCCGGATTGAACGGGCGGCCGGGGCGATCGACATGGACTCCAGACACGGTTTGATCCCCGCCCAGCCCAAGCGCGACGCCTCGGTATCCGATGGCCGTGTCCTGCTCGACGCCACGCTGTTGAAAGGGCTGCGTAAACAGCATGGCCTGAGCCAGGAAACCCTGGCCGAGGCCTGCCTGAACCGACACCTGTGTGTGTCGATTGCCTCCATCAAGCGCGCCGAAACCGGCAAGCCAGTGCTCTACCGTACGGCCCGCCACCTGGCCACTGCCTTCGATGTCGATGTGAGCGCATTGCTGGGGTCATCCGTCTCGGCTGTCCTGGTCGACATCGAACAGTCGGTGACTGAGCTGCACGACGAAGCCCTTGCGCAACTGACGCAGCAGCAGGCCGACGAGCCGGTTATCCGTTACGTGCTGGAGTTGTCCTTTGCAACTGACGCGCCGCCGGCTGTCTCGCTATCGTCGGTCGATGAGATCCAGGGCCTGGTCCGGCAATTCGGCGGTGACTTACGCAATACGACGCAGGATGTCGTCACTGTCCAGTTCGGTTCGCCGCAGGCGTATCGCAGCGATAGCGAGCGGGGACTACTCTGCGCGCTGGCGCTGAGCCGGGAACAGCTGGCGAGGCCAGGGCATGCCTTGTTGCTGCGGCTGGTACGCCTGAGCCACGAAAAGACGGCGCAGGACGCCGACGCGATCCTGCCGGTGCGGCGGCCTTTGGCGGATCGCCATGGTCACGCGCCGGTATACGTCGCCCAAGGTTTGCTCGAACAGCTAGCGGCCCGATTTGAGTTCTCGCCTGCTGCCGACGACTTCCCTGGCTACCGCAAATGCCTGCGCTTGCGCGGCGTCGACGAGAACACGTCTCGGCCCTTGGTCGGTCGGGCGATTGAACTGCTCCAGTTCAAAGGCGTGATCGAGGCGACCCAGGAGTGCCAGGACGGTCATGTAGTGTATGTGCGCGGCATGGCGGGCATCGGCAAGACCCGGCTGGTCAGCGAGTTTTTCGAAATGGCCCGGCAAAGCGGGTTCGCCTGTCACCGCGCGGATGTGCTGGATTTCGGCATGGATAACAGCCTTTGGCCGTTGGCGCAGTGGCTGGGTAGTCTGCTGGGGTTGGGTGGATCGATGCCGATCAGCGCTTCGCTGCTGGAAGCTGCGTTGTCCCGGCTGAAAGTGCCGTCCGAACACTGGATGTTCCTGCACGTTTTGACCGCAGTGTCGTCCACCGAGCCGCCCGCCCTGTATGCGGCGATGAGCAACCCGGCCAGGACCCAGGGGCTGCTTCAGGCATTGCTGGAAGTATTGCGCCGAGTGGCGGTGCAACAGCCGCTGGTGATCTGCCTCGAAGACCTGCATTGGGGAGATGTCACGCTGTTTGCCATGCTGGGCAAGCTGCTCGATGCCACGGACGAGGCTCCGATTATCTGGCTGCTGACGTCCCGCCCCGAAGGCGATCCGCTGGAAAGCCAGATCCGGGCGCATGCGTGTTCCCCCATGAGCCTGCTCGACATTGCGCCGATCCGCCCACGGGAAGCCGCAGCGCTGGCGGATCAGTTCACCGAAGTGGACCCGGACTACCGGGCGAACTGCGTCATGCGTGCCCAAGGCAATCCGCTGTACCTGACCCAATTGCTGGCGAGCCAGGAAGGAGTCTTTCCCGATAGCTTGCGGCATCTGGTCCAGACGCGTTTTGACAAGCTGGCGCCCAACCAGCGCCGGGCCCTGCACTACGCGGCCGTGCTGGGCAATCGTTTTGAACTGGCGCTCTGGCGCGAAGCCCTCGGGCAACCCGACTACCTGCCGACGGCAGAGATGCGCCAGGGGCTGCTGCGCGAGGTCGAGCCCGGAAGTTACTTGTTTGTCCATGACCTGGTCATGCACTGCCTCTACGATGCGATCCCCAAGGTGCTGTGTGAACAACTGCACCGTGCGGTGGCCAGGCTCTACCGCGAGCGCGACCGGGTGCTCCATGCCCAGCATCTGCTTCGGGCCAACGATCCGGCAGCGTTCGAAGCGATGCTGGCGGCCATGGTCGAAAAGCGCATCGCCTGCCAGTACGACAGCGTTCTCGCCCTGGCAAGTCAGTGTGCGGTGTTCGCCGACGACCCGCAGACGCATTTTCCCTTGGCAATGTTGTGCGGCCAGGCCTGTTCGGGGTTGGGCCAGACCCTTGAAGCCCGGGCGCATTTTCAGCGGGCACTGGCGTCGGCGCAGCAGCCGCAGGATCGGATCGAGGCGGCGCTGGGGCTGGCGTCGGTGCTCAACATGCTCGATTGCCTGGACGAAGAAGAGTGCCTGATCGAAAGCATGCTGCCCGTTGCCCAGGCCTTGCAGGCCCACACGGCACTCGCCCGGCTGTATCAATTGCGCGGCAACATCTACTTCCCTCGCGGCGACTATGTCGAATGTCGTCGGTTGCATGAAGAGGCATTGTCCTATGCGCGGATCGGCCGGCATCAGGAAACCGAGGCCCGGGCCCTCAGTGGGATTGGTGATTCGTACTATGCCCAGGGGCGTATGCAAACCGCCTACGAAGTCTTCGACCAGTGCGTGCGCCTGTGCGAGCGGCATGGGCTGGTGGACGTGGAGGCGAGCAATCGCAGCGCCCGCGGATCGGCGCAGCTCTATCTGGGCCAGCCGGAGCAGGCGCTGCGCGATGCCATGGATGCCATCGAATGCAGCCGCAGGATTGGCAATCACCGCGCCGAAGTGTTCTCGCGGCTGACTGCAGCCTGGGTGCTGGTAGCGAGCGGCCAGGCGGTTTCAGCCGAGCAAGAGCTGATCGCTGCCCTGGCGCTGGCACGCAACCTCGGCGCCAGCCGTTTCGAGGCGATTGTGCTGGAGGGGCTGGCGCGGGTGGCAATGCATCAGGGCCGGCGCGAGCAAGCGCAGACGTTGGTCATGGACGCGGCAAGCCTGGTGGAGCGCTTCGAGCTGCAGCGCTACATCGGGCCCTGGGTCTGTGGCAGCCTCGCGATGATGGTCGATGATACGCAGCTCAGCGAGCAGGCCTTATTGAAGGGCGAGGCGCAGCTGACCCAGGCTTGCCTGGCCCACAACGCACTACGCTTTCGTGTATCCGCTGCTGAAACCTGCCTGCTGGCGGGCGACATCGAGCGGGCGATCTGGCATGGGCAGCAGATGGCGGCATTACCCGAGTCTTCGCCGTGCGCTTGGGTCAGCCACCATGTGCGGTTGATCGGGACGGCGGGGCAGTGGTTGCGCGATGGTGACCCAGCCAGCATGGAGACACTGCGCAGGATTCAGCACGAAGCGCAGCAGATGGGTTTTTCAGCGACGATGCCCAGGTTGTTGCGCGTCCTGGGTGCCTGAAGAGTTGGGCAGCCGGTTTCGTCGATAAAAACCGCGCTGCGCTGCCACAACGCGGTTTTTCGAGCGTGCCGTGTGCGACCTGGCTCAGCGGCCGGCAGCCAGGAATTCCCCGGTGCTCACCACGCTCGCATAAGCAAACCCCAGCGCCGACATGAACGCCGCATGCACCTGGGCGGCCGGGACAACGACGCCATTGAATTCCAGGTCCCGGGTGGCGCAGGCATCATGGATCACCGTAACGCCATAGCCCAGGTCCGCGGCCGCACGGGTGACGCCATCGACGCACATGTGGCTCATGCTGCCGACGATGACCAGTTGCTCGATGCCGTGCTGGTCGAGGATGGCTTGCAACTCGGTCTCGCGAAACGAATTGACGAAGTGCTTGAGTACCACCGGTTCATCGGCGCGGTTGAGCACCTTGGTGTGCAGCTTCGCGCCTTCGGAGCCGGGGGTGAAGAACGGGGCATCGACGGAGGTGAATTCGTGGCGGATGTGCACGACCTGATTGCCGGCCTGGCGAAAGGCTTCGATGACCTTCGCCGCATTGTCGGCGGCGGCTTCGGCACCGACCAGTGGCCATTTACCTTGGGGGAAGTAGTCGTTCTGGATATCGACTACGATGAGCGCTTGCTTGGACATGGAGGCTTTCCTTGATGATTGAATGTGCGACCAGTATTGGCGCTTGCCTTCGTTTCGAGGATTGGCCGCAACGACAATAAGCGAGGCAAAACTGACAATGACGCAGCAAAGGGCAGTCGCCGAGCTGGGGATACTGGTTTATCCCGGCGCGCAAATGGCGGCGGTGCACGGGCTCACCGATCTGTTTGCCGTGGCCCAGCGGATCGCCGGCGAGCAGGCCAGCACGCAGCTGCCGCGCTTGCGGGTCAGCCACTGGAGTGCGGGTCAGGGCGAGGCTCCGGTGCGCGAATTCGACAGCGAAACCGGGCCGGCGGGCAGGCTGGTTGCGTTGCTGATCCCGCCATCCATCGCCGGTTTCGACGATGGCCTGGCGGCTCCGGCACTGATGGATTGGTTGCGGGCGCTGCATGCCGGCGGCACGGTGTTGGGTGGGGTTTGCGTCGGTTCGATCCTGCTGGCCGAAAGCGGCTTGCTTGACGGACGTAGCGCCACCACTCATTGGACGTCGGCCAAGCGCTTCGCCGAGCGTTATCCGGCGATCAAACTCAACGCCGACAAGCCCATCGTCGACGACGGCGACCTGATCACCACCGCGGGGCTGATGGCCTGGTCGGAGCTGGGCCTGCGCCTGGTGGATCGCCTGCTCGGCCCGAGTATCGCCACGCGCACCGCGCAGTTCCTGGTGATCGAGCACAGCGACAGTGCGAGCCAGTGTGGTAGCAATTTTGCGCCGATCCTCGGCCATGGTGATGGGGCGATCCTGAAGGTCCAGCACTGGCTGCAAGGCATTGGCGCGGTGGATGTAACCCTGGGGGCGATGGCCGAGCGGGCCGGGCTGGAAGAGCGAACCTTCCTGCGCCGGTTTCGCGCCGCCACCGGGCTCAAGCCCACCGAGTACTGCCAGCACCTGCGCGTCGGCAAGGCCCGGGAGATGCTCGAATTCACTAATGGCACCATCGACCACATTGCCTGGACGGTCGGGTATCAGGATCCGAGCGCCTTTCGCGCGACTTTCAAGAAAATCACCGGGATGGCGCCGAGTGATTATCGGGCACGGTTTGGGGTGAGTCCGCCAGCGATCTCACGGGCGCAGTAAGCCCTTTGTGGCGAGGGAGCTTGCTCCCGCTGGGCTGCATAGCAGCCCCCTCTGGGTATGATTTGAAACAATGGGGGCGCTTCGCACCCCAGCGGGAGCAAGCTCCCTCGCCACGGAGGAGGCGGCGCCCCGAAAGATCGTGCAATTTGCCGGATCGTGCGGGCCTGTCGTGCAGAATGAAACGGGCCAGGTGCCATCTGTTTCACCCAAGCTCTCCGCTCCGTTGGCCCTGCGTCCATGGCCAACCGTTGGCCTGATCTCTGCACCCCTTTACCCACAGCCATCGATCGCAGGTAAAAGGGCAACGCATGACGTCGATCAATCGCAAGAAAACGGTAATGGCCCATTCGGTCAATCCTCACGCACCGCTCCATGAAATCGAGACCAATCGGGCGCTGGCCCGCTGGCTGGCGCAGATCCTGGGATGGGAATTCGGCGGCAGTCATGACGGGCAGCGAGCCTTGGGGCCAGACCTGTATTGGCTACCCACGCAAACACTGATTGGCACCGAGACTGCGCAGCGCCTGGGCGTCCAGGGGCCGGAGGACCTGTGGGGCGGTTTCGTCGAGCATGATTTCATCTGCACCAAGGCGATCGCCCATGGTCTGTTGAATAAGCACGCGGTGGCGCCGATAGGCTGGTCGCCATTGTTTTCCAAGCTGACCCGCAGCGCGGTATTGGATGGCGTGACGGTCTTTTCGCTCAAGGACGCGCGCCTGGCCGCCGAGCATCTGCTGTACAGCGGGGCGATCCGCTTCAAACCGGTCCATGCCTGTGCCGGACGCGATCAGCGGGTCATCGCCAGCCTGGCGCAGTTCGACGAACTGGCCGCCGCGCCCGACGCCCAGGCGACGTTTCGCGACGGCGTGGTGCTGGAGCAGAACCTCAGCGAGGTCAAGACCCAGAGCGTCGGCCAGAGCTTCATCGACGGCCGGGTCCTGAGCTACTGCGGTGTGCAGCACCTGACCCGCGACAGTGAAGGGCTGGAGGTGTACGGCGGATCGGACTTGCTGGTGGCCCAGGGCGGTTATATCGAACTGCTCAAGCTGGAACTGCCCGACGATGTGCGTGAGGCGGTGCGGCTGGCGCAAATGTTCGATGACGCCGCCAACCAGGCCTACCCGGGCTTTTTCGCGTCCCGGCGCAATTACGACATCGCCCAGGGCCTGGATGTCGGCGGTCAGCCCCGTGGCGGCGTGCTGGAGCAGTCCTGGCGCATGGGCGGGGCCAGCAGTGCCGAGCTGGCGGCGTTGCAGGTGTTCGTCGAGGATCCGCAAACCTGTGCGGTACGGGTGTCCTCGGTGGAGACCTATGTCGACCAACCGTTGCCGCCCGGAGCCCGAGAGGTGTATCGCGGCCCCGCGCACAACGGCGACTTCCTTCTCAAATACGTAACGGTTCATTCCTATGACGGCTAGAAGCGAAACCATTCAGATCGAGATTGACGATGAGCGGATGAACGGGACTTTCCTGAGTCCCAAATCCAAGGTCCCAGGTGTTTTGTTCGTGCACGGTTGGGGGGGCAGCCAGGAGCGCGACCTGGAGCGAGCCAAGGGCATCGCCGGCCTGGGCTGTGTCTGCTTGACCTTTGACTTGCGCGGCCACACCGGTGGGGCGGGAATTCCCCTGTCGCGGGTCACCCGCGAAGATAATTTGCGCGATCTGCTGGCGGCCTATGATCGATTGCTGGCCCATCCGGCCCTCGACACCTCGGCGATTGCCGTGGTCGGCACCAGCTACGGCGGCTACCTGGCCTCGATCCTGACCGCGCTGCGACCGGTGCGCTGGCTGGCCCTGCGGGTGCCGGCGCTGTATCGCGATGAACAGTGGCACACGCCCAAGCGCGACCTGGACAAGGCTGACCTGCTGGATTACCGCAGCACCCTGGTGCACGCCGACACCAACCGCGCCTTGCAGGCCTGTGCGAAATTCACCGGGGATGTGCTGTTGGTGGAGTCCGAGACGGACGATCACGTACCCCACGCCACCATCATGAGCTACCGGGCGGCCTGTCAGCAGACCCATTCGCTGACCCACCGGATCATCGAAGGCGCCGACCATGCCCTGAGCGACCCCGTGTCACAGCAGGCCTACACCTCGATCCTGGTGGGATGGATCACGGAAATGGTGGTGGGGGAACGGTTGAGCATTATTCAGGAGCGGTAGTTAGGTGTTGTCAGTACCGGCCTCATCGCGAGCAAGCTCGCTCCCACAATGAGTCCTCACTGGCCCACAAATCAGCATTCACCAAAAACCCCTGTGGGAGCGGGCTTGCTCGCGATGAGGCCAGCCCAGACAACCTCTAACTCAAGGCCTCACTTGACCCCAGGCTTCACCCGCAACGCCTTGGCCTTCGCCTCGATCACCAAATACATCACCACCGTGATCAACAACGGCAGGATGAAGTAGATCGCCCGATACGCAATCAACCCCGCCAGCAGGCTGCCCCGCGACACTTCATGCTGCAGCAAGGCGATGAACACCGCCTCCAGCACCCCAAGCCCCGCCGGAATATGGGTGATGACCCCGGCGATGCTGCTGATCAGCAGAACCCCGAGCACCACCGGGTACTCCAGTTTGCTTGGCAGCAAAGTGAAGATCACCGCCGCCATCAATGACCAGTTCAGCGCTCCCAGTGCCAGTTGCAAGACCGCCATGCGCAGCGACGGCAGGTTGATCTCCATGCCGCGAATGGTCCAGGCCCGGCGTTTGGAGAAGCGGCAGGCCAGCAGATACCCGGCGCTCGCCAGTAACAACAGCGCGCCCACGCCCTGCAACGCACCGCTGCTCAGTTTCCAGCCCGGCGGCATCGTCACCAGGCCGCTGCTGAACACCACCCCGGCCAGGGTCATGTAGCCGAACCAGTTCGTCGCCAGGCTCAGCCCGAGGATCTTGGCGATGTTGCCGGTACTGACTCCCAGGCGGGAATACAGCCGATAGCGCATGGCAATGCCGCCGACCCAGGCGCTGAGGTTGAGGTTGAAGGCGTAGCTGATCACACCCACCGGCAGGATCTGCCGCCAGCCCAGTTTCTGGCGGATATAGGTGCGGCCGATCAAGTCGAAGCAGGCGTAGGTGATGAAACTGATGATGGTCAACCCGGCGGCGATGATCAGCGTGCGCACTTTGAAATCGGCCAGGGTATCGAACACTTCCGACCAGTCGATGCGTCGGGCCAGGGTTGTGAACAGCACGATCAGCAGCAGGAAGAAGGCCAGGGTCAGGGGTCTTTTCCAGCGGCTCCAGCGCGAGGTGGGCTTGGCCTGGTCCGGCGCTCGGGTATCCCTTGGCGCGGTCTGCGCTTCAGAGTGGTTCATGGGGTTCGCTCCGGACCGCCGTCGGCGGCGAAAAAGGTTTCAGGCGGGGTTTATGGGCCGGCAGCCATCCGGCCCAGGCCGGGAAGTGGCGCAAGAAGTGAAACACCATGAACCCGATGGTCATGCGCCAGATCAGGCCGCGTGGGGCCTGGGCTTCGCGCATGACGGTGCAATGGTTGCGGCAGAGGTAGTCGAGACGCTCGTACAACTGGCGGTTGAAAGCGCGGTCGCGGATCAGCACGTTGGCTTCCAGGTTCAAGGAAAGGCTCAGAGGGTCGAGGTTGCTCGACCCCACGGTGCTCCAGTCCTCGTCCACCAGGGCGACTTTGCCGTGCAACGGCCGTTCGCAGTACTCGTAGATCACCACACCGGCCTTGAGCAGGTAGCTGTAGAGCATCCGTGCCGCGAGCTTGGCGATCATCATGTCCGGCTGGCCTTGCAGGATCAGGCTGACTTCCACGCCACGCCGCGCTGCATTGCGCATCTCCCGTAGCAGCCGGTAGCCGGGGAAGAAATAGGCATTGGCGATCATCACCCGGCGCTGGGCGCTGCGCAGCACTTGCAGGTAGACCTCTTCGATGTCGGTCTGGTGATCATGGTTGTCGCGATAGACCAGGCGCACCTGGCCGTCATGATCGCTGAAGGCCAACTCGCTGCGTCGGCTGCGGCGGCGCTGCCACCAGTATTTGGCCCGCGACGGCCGGCCGCTCTGCACCAGTGCGAAGTGATGGATATCCACCACCGCCGGGCCTTTGATCTCTACCGAATAATCCTGCTTGGCCTCGGGCCCGAAGTCGCCGAGGTGGTCGGCGGAAAAGTTGATCCCGCCGATAAACGCAATCACCCCGTCCACCACCACGACCTTGCGATGCAGGCGGCGGAACCAGTTGGTGCGGATCCCCAGGTGCCGGGGGGCCGGGTCGAACATCTGCAAGCGCACCCCGGCGTCGCTGAGCGACGTCAGGAAGCCGGTGCTCAGTTCGCCGCAGCCAAAGCCGTCGAGGCTGACCGTGATGCGAACGCCACGCCGGGCGGCGTCTATCAGCAGGTCGCGTAACTCGTAGCCGACCTTGTCCTCGAACAGGATGAAGGTCTCCAGCAGGATCTCGGTCTCGGCGCGGCGGATGGCTTCGAAGACCCGAGGGAAATATTCCTCGCCATTCTCCAGCAGCGTGACGCGGTTATTGCCATGCCAGCCGTATTCGAGATCGACCAGCGCCGGGTCGCGCTCGGTAGGCGGTACCTCGACCTGTTCCACCGTCGCCTTGTCCATTGTCGCGCTCATAGTTCGATCTCCACCGACAGCGGTGCATGGTCGGAAAGGTGCGACCAGGGCCTTACGCTCAATACTTGGGGGTGTCGGGCCTTGAGGTTGCGCACGTAGATGCGGTCCAGGCGCAGGACCGGCAGGCGCGCCGGAAAACTGCGAGCCGGCTTGCCCCAGTGTTCGGCAAACACCTCCCGCAGGCCGCAGGGTTCGAGCAAGTCGCTGGCCTTGCCGCGCCAGTCGTTGAAGTCGCCGGCGACGATCACCGGGGCGTCAGCCGGCAGTTCGCTCAGGCGTCGGCAAAGCAGTTTGAGTTGTTCGACCCGATGGCCTTCGCGCAGCCCCAAGTGCACGCAGATCGCATGGACTTGCTGGCCTTCGGCGCCCGGCAGGCGCAGCACGCTGTGGAGCATGCCGCGGCTTTCATGGCCGCTGATGGAAACGTCGAGGTTGTCGTGGCGAATGATCTGGAATTTCGACAGCAAGGCGTTGCCATGGTCGCCCTCCGGGTACACCGCGTTGCGTCCATAGGCGAATTGCGGCCAGAGGCTGTCGGCGAGGAATTCGTATTGCGGCATGCTCGGCCAGTTGCTGTAGCGCTGGGGATGGTGTTCGTGGGTGCCGTGGACTTCCTGAAGAAACACCACGTCGGCGGCCACGCTGCGCACCGCTTCGCGCAGCTCCGGGAGGATGAAACGGCGGTTCAGGGCGGTGAAGCCTTTGTGGGTGTTGACCGTCAGCACGGTGAAGCGATTGACCGGGGCAAGATCCTGGCTCACTGGCTGGAGCGGGTCGCGGGTGGTCTCGGTGGTTTGCTGGATGCTCATGGCAATACCCCCTCGGCCGGGCGGACCCCGGGTGCGGTGGCGAGGTCTTTGTCCAGTTCGAAGCGGTGCAGCAAGTGGCGCGCGTCGTACGGGGCGCGGACCTTGATGTCGTTGTCGAAATAGCAGAACACCTCGCGGCTCTTGCGTGCCCGAGGCTTCTTCTTTGGGTCGATCAGTTGCGCGTCGTCCGGTTGCGTGCCATGGCTCCAGGCTTCGATCCGGTCCCCCCAGCGTTTCAACGCCTGATCGGTGTAGCCGCTGGCGTACAGCTCTTCGGCACCGTGCAGGCGGATGTAGACAAAATCGCTGGTAACGTCTTCGCGATAGGGCCATTTGCCGGCGGTGTCGGCGATCACCAAGGCCACGTCGTAGCGCCTGAGCAAGGTGACGAACAGCGGGTCGATGAAGCTCTGATGGCGGATCTCGACGGCATGGCGCAACGGGCGTTTTTTATCGGCTTGGGTGCTGGCGTGACCGTCCAGGCGCGGTTCGTGCTCGCGGGCCAGGACCGCGGCACCTTCGGTGTCGTGGGGCAGTTGCTTGAGAAAGTCTTCGAACAGCTCGGGGTCGAATTTGAAACTCGGCGGAAACTGCCAGAGGATCGGGCCGAGTTTCTCCTTGAGCTCCAGCACCCCTGAGGCGAAGAAATTGGCCAACGGTTTGTGGACGTCCCGCAGGCGCTTGATGTGGGTGATGAAACGCGGGGCCTTGACGCTGAAGACGAAGCCGGACGGTGTCTCGGCGTACCACTGGGCATACCGTTCGGGGCGTTGCAGGGCGTAGAACGATCCATTGATTTCGATGCTGTTGACCGCGCGCGAGGCGAATTGCAGTTCCCGCTTCTGGGTCAGCCCCTTGGGGTAGAAATCCCCCCGCCAAGGCGTGTAGCGCCAACCGGAAATGCCAATGTGGATCGCCGTCATGTGTCCCTCCCGTGCCAATGACCTCGTACTGCCTGTGTCTTGTGATGACTGTCGGGCGGGGCGGAAAGTTTCGATGGAGTGCTCGGCGGTGGGGGCGGGGCGAGATCACTCATCCAGAAGGTCCAGCCCCCCTGTGGCGAGGGAGCTTGTTCCCGCTGGGCCGGGCTGGCGCTCCAGCGCGTAGCGGCCCTGGTTTTTTGGGGCTGCTGCGCAGCCCAGCGGGAGCAAGCTCCCTCGCCACGGGGGAATGTATCGGCCTTGCGAGCGAACTTGCCCGCCCGATAAGGATCAGTTCCTTACCGCCCCCTGCGTAGGAGCCTCGCGTTTTGTCTCGATTGTCTGCTGCATTGCTGCTGGTCCTGCTGACACTGACCGGCAACGTCGCCTTCGCAACGGCCGCCGTTCCCGGTACGCCTGCCCCCAGCGAAACCCCCGCCGAACCCGAGCCGCTGGTGCAGGGCGGGTTGCTCGGTGCCATCAGTTCGAGCATCGACGACGTCCAGGACAAGCTCGACCTGAACCAGAGCCTGGTGGATGCCTGGCGCCTGCGGGCGGATCGGGCGGCGGACGAGGTGGATCGGCTGGTGGACCAGACCTCCCGTTCCTCCTGGCGGGTGGCCGGGGATTTCCTGCTGCTGTCCGGCGTCTGGCTGGGGACGTTTGCGCTGATCTGGACCGGCGCTCGCCTGCTCCTGCGGCGTCTCGGCCCGAGGCGTTGGCTGCGCAGCCGCCAGCGCATCCGCGATCTGCTTGGCTACGTGCTGCCCTATACCGTCCCGGCCCTGGTGTGTCTGCCGTTGACCCTGTACGTCAGCCACTTCCTGCAAGTCTCGGTCGGGCGCGCCCTGGCGCTGTGCTTCGCCTACGCCACCAGCAGCGGCATTTTTTCCACTTCGGTGCTGCTCTGCGTGATCGTCATGTTCAATGCCGGTCACAAGCGCCGGGCGGTGGCGATCATCCGCCGCTTCAGCCCACGACCGCTGTTTCTGATCGGCTTCCTCGCGGCCCTCAGCGATGCGCTGACCAGCCCGCAGATCGCCCGGCAACTGGGGGGCAATATCACCAGCAGCGTCGCCGTGTTCACCGGACTGTTCGCTTCGGTGATCTTTGGCTGGCTGGTGATCCGTATGCGCCGCCCGGTGGCGCACCTGATCCGCAACCGACCACTGGCTCAACGCTTGAAACAACCGGCCTTGCAGGAGTCGCTGCGGATCTTCTCAGGGTTGTGGAACTGGCCGATCCTGTTGATGGTGCTGGTCTCGGCGGTGAGCCTGATCGGCGTCGGCGAGGATAACCAGAAGGCCCTGCGCTGTGCGTTGTTCACTACCATCCTGCTGATCGCCACGGTGTTTCTCAGTACCGTGTTCCAGCACGTGTTCAAGTCGCCCCGGTTCGAGACGATCCAGCGCAACAGTGCCTACAAGAGCCGGTTGCTGAGCCTGGCGCATGCGTTGCTGCGGATCGTCATGGCGGTGGCGTTCATTGAAATCCTCGGGCGAATCTGGGGGATTTCACTGTTCGAGTTCGCCTCGCGCAATGCCGTGGGCCGGGCGATCAGTGATTCGTTGAGCCGCATCGGCCTGATCTTTCTGGTGACCTGGCTGACGTGGGTGGTGCTCGACACGGCGATCCAGGAAGCCTTGAAGCCGCCGGTGAACAAACGCGGGGCCCGACAGCCGAGCACGCGGGTCAAGACCATCCTGCCGTTGCTGCGCAATGCTGCGAAAATCATCCTGGTGGTGATCTGCGCGATTACCACCATGGCCAACCTGGGCATCAACGTCGCGCCGCTGCTGGCCGGCGCCGGGGTGGTGGGCCTGGCCATCGGTTTCGGTTCGCAGCAACTGGTGCAGGACGTGATCACCGGGCTGTTCATCATCATCGAAGACACGCTGTCCATCGGCGATTGGGTGGTGCTCAGTTCCGGCCATGCCGGCACCGTTGAAGGCCTGACCATCCGCACCCTGCGCCTGCGTGACGGCAAGGGTTTCGTGCATTCGGTACCGTTCGGCCAGATCAAGGCGGTGACCAACCAATCCCGGCAATTCGCCTTCGCATTCTTCTCGGTGCAGTTCACCTACGACACCGATGTCGACCAGGCGATCGAGCTGATTCGCGAAGCCGGGCAGTCGATCTCGGAAGATCCATTCCTGAAGTTCAACCTGCAAGGGCCGCTGGATGTGTTCGGCGTGGATCGGATGGACCTTAATGGTGTGGTGCTGACTGCGCAGTTTCGTACCGTGTCCGGTGGACAATATGCGGTGAGTCGGGCGTTCAATCAGCGGTTGAAGAAACTGGTGGATGACAACCCGGCGGTGCATTTTGCGCAGACTTATCCACAGCAGGTGGTGATGCCGCCGCGGTTGGTGGGGGATGAGGTGCCTGGTCAACCTCAATGATCGCCGAATTGGGTGGCGAGGCTGATGGCCCTTTCGCGAGCAAGCCCGCTCCCACAGGTGACCGAGTTTCTTCAGATGGAAGGCGATCAAACTGTGGGAGCGGGCTTGCTCGCGAAGAGGCCAGTCCTGCCGCCCTCAATTTTTCTGAATCAGCCTGCTACGCACCTCAGCCATCCCCTGCTGATCCAATTCCGTCCAGAAAACCGGCTTGCCAGCAATCAATGCCGCGGCCGGCAATCCATCGCGGTAAACCAACCTGTTACTCGCCAACGCCGGCACTTTCGCCCCCGGCAACAGCGTCCCGGCCAGGTTCAGCGGGTCAACACCACACACCACGATCAGACTGCCGTCGGCGGGCCGCCGGCGCACTTCGCGTAGTAGCGCAATCGCTTCGGGCAAGGCGAACTGCTCGCCCGCCAGCCCACTGACGAAACGCCCGCCGCGAATCTCCCCCCGAGCCTCCAGCCGATGGAACGTACGCAGCAACTCGCGCCAGCTCGGCAGCCAATCGGCTTCTCGTTCCAGCAAGCGCCAGAACACCACACCGTAACGGCGCAGCAAGGTCATGGCGATGTGTTCCAGGGTTTCCGGCGGCGTCGGTGCCGGGCGGTTGCCTTCAACAGGGGCGGGCGCATTGCGGCGCAGCAAGGCCCAGCGCCCGGCGTCATCCATGCCGCCGACAAACGCCCCGCGTCCGCGCCGACTGCTGCGGGCCTGGCGTTTGCTGGCGGGGGTGATCAGCGCCCGCAGGCCGGCGAAACTGTCGGCGTTCACCAACCCGGCGCCTACCAGTTCCTGCAAGGCGATTTCCAATTCGGCGCGCAGCAGGTGGGCTTCGTGCAGCAGTTCATCAAAAAACAGTGCGCCATGTTCGCTCAGGGCCTGATGGACTTTTTGCGTCTTGAGCGACAGTTCTTCCAAAGGCGTCTGTTCGGCCAGGCTGCTCCACAGCGCGACCTGGTTGCGCGGCAGCAGCACCACCGGCGTGCTGCGCAGGGCGCTGGCCGAGAGCTTCTGGCGAGCGCTCAAACGGGTCCAGACCAACTTGCCGCTGCGGCACAATTCATCGAGCCATGTGGGCGAGTAATCCTTGATCCGCGCCGGTAGCAAGTCGCTGTCCCAGGCCGAGGCGGCGGCCGGGTAACCTTCGAACTGGCTGACGATCGACGGCAGCACGGCGCTGCCCCGGCCTTGGGTCGATGGGGAAAGGTGCTGCCAGTCGAACAGGAACCGCATGAAGTCCTGCAACATCACCGGCTCGATTTCCCGCCGCAGGCGCTTGACCGTGTAGCGATGGATGCGCGCCAGCAGATGCCGTTCGCACCATTCCTCCTGGCCGGTGCCTGGCGTGAAGCGGCCACGCAATACGTAGCCTTGCTGTTCCAGGTGGGCCAGGGCCTGGGTGACTTGTGGCGTCGACAAACCCAGCGGGTAGGCGATGGCCTTCAGCGGCAGCGGCCCGAAGGCACTGAGCCGGGCGCGGAGCACTTCCACCACGGCTTCGTCGCTGTCCCAGGCTTCATCGAAACCGGCCAGGGGCGTCAGCGGCGGTTGCCATTGGGCCTGTGGATAAACGGCTTGCAGGCAGGTCAGGCGTTCCAGCGCCACCCATAGGCCGCGCTCGGCGCTGATCTGCACATGGCTGGCGCGTCCGCGCTCAGCCAGCGTGCGTAGCCAGTCCAGCCAGGCCCCGTGGGCGTTGGCTTCGCTGTCGGCGATGCAGGCCAGGCTCATCAGCGCTTCGTGCATTTCATCGAGGTTGGTCGGCGTCGGCCAGGCTTCTTCGCGCACCGACTGGATGGCCTCGGCGTCCAGCGCGCCGAGGTCATCGGTGGACTGTGGATCGCTCCAGCGTCGGTTGATCACCGCCTGGGTGCGTCGTTCCTCCAGCGGCGCGTCGTCGAGGAAGGTGTAGGGCCGGGCGCTGAGAATTTCCGCCGCCAGCGGCGAGGGCGCTGGCAGGTCGCGGCTGATCAGGCGAATCTCGCCCGCTTCCATGCGCCGCAGCAGTGCCAGCCAGCCTTCGCTGTCCATGGCTTCGTGCAGGCAATCGTCGAGGGTCTGTTCCACCAGTGGATGGTCGGGAATCTCCCGTTCACCGGCGAGGTTTTCCAGGCAGGCGATCTGGTCCGGAAACACGCTGGCGATCAGGTCTTCGCTTTTCATCCGCTGGATCTGCGGCGCGACCTTGCGCCCTCCGGTATAACGCGGCAGCGCCAGGGCCACGCCGGCGTTCCAGCGCCAGCGCACGCCGAACAAGGGCGCATCCAGCACCGCCTGGACCAGGATCTGTTCGGCGCTCTGGCTGTTGAGATAACGCCAGACTTCATCGAGCTCGAAGCTGTGGCTGGTGGACAGCGACAGCACGATGGCGTCTTCGCTGGCGGCGGCCTGCAGTTCGAAATTGAAGGTGCGGCAGAAGCGCTTGCGCAAGGCCAGGCCCCAAGCGCGGTTGATCCGACTGCCGAACGGCGTGTGGATGATCAGTTGCGTGCCGCCGGACTCGTCGAAGAAACGCTCCATCAGCAACGTGTCTTGGGACGGCAGGGCGCCGAAGGCCCGGCGTGCCGGGGCCAGGTAATCGAGCAGTTGTTCGGCGCTGGGTAGATTGAGTTGCAAGGTGCCGGTCAGCCAGTCCAGCGCCGGTTGCAGATCCCCCGGCGTGGCGCCCAGCAGGGCGTCCAGTTGAGCTTGCAGGCGCGCCACCGCTACCGACAGTTCAGCGCTGCGCCCCGGGGCCTCGCCGAGCCAGAACGGAATGGTCGGCGGCTGGCCTTGGGCATCCTCGACCCGAACGCGGCCGGTCTCGACGCGAATGATCCGATAGGAAGTATTGCCGAGTTGGAACACATCGCCAGCGATACTCTCCACGGCGAAGTCTTCGTTGACGCTGCCGATGTTCAAGCCCTGGGGTTCGAGCAGGACGCTGTAGTCGGCGTTGTCCGGAATGGTCCCGCCGCTGGTCACGGCGGTCAGCTTGCTGCCCCGGCGTCCGCGCAAGGTGCGGGTGACGGCATCGCGGTGCAGGTAGGCGCTGCGCACACCCTGGCGGCCATTGAGGCCTTCGGCGAGCATTTGCAGCAAAGCCTGGTAATGATCCTCATCCAGATCAGCGTAGGGCGAGGCGCGGCGAAACATCTCCAGCAGTGCTTGCTCCTGCCATTCCTGGCAACTGACTTCGGCGACGATCTGCTGGGCCAGCACATCCAGCGGTGCCTTGGGAATGTGCAGGATGTCCAGCTCTCCGCGGCGCACGCAGTCGAGCAGCGCCGCGCATTCGATCAGGTCGTCTCGGGTGGTGGCGAACAGTCGGCCCTTGGGCGTGCCGCCCACCTGGTGTCCGGAGCGCCCAACCCGTTGCAGGAAGGCCGAGATCGAACGGGGCGAGGCGATCTGGCACACCAGGTCGACATCGCCGATATCGATGCCCAACTCCAGGGAGGCGGTGGCGATCAGCACCTGCAATTCGCCGCGCTTGAGCCGTTGTTCAGCGTCGAGGCGAAACTCTTTCGCCAGGCTGCCATGGTGGGCCGCCACCGCGCCCTTGCCCAAGCGCTCGCTCAAGTGCCGGCTCAAGCGTTCGGCCAGGCGCCGGGTGTTGACGAACACCAGCGTGGTGCGGTGTTCCCGGGCCAGGTCGGCGAGGCGGTTGTAGACCAGTTCCCAGACGTCGTTGGCCATCACCGCCGAAAGCGGCACCGGCGGCACCTCGATGTCCAGGTCCCGGGGGCGGGCGTGGCCGATGTCTACGATCTCGCAGCTTCGGTTTTCGCCTACCAGGAAGCGCGAGACCGCTTCGATGGGTTTCTGCGTGGCGGACAGGCCAATCCGTACCAAGGGTTCGGCGCACAGCGCTTGCAGGCGTTCCAGGCTCAGGGCCAAGTGGCTGCCGCGTTTGCTGGCGGCGATGGCATGGATTTCGTCGACGATGACCGTGCGGGTGCTGGCGAGCATCTGCCGGCCGGAATCCGAGCCGAGCAGCACGTAGAGCGATTCGGGGGTGGTTACCAGAATGTGCGGCGCGGTCTTGCGCATCGCCGTACGGTCTTTTTGCGGAGTGTCGCCGGTGCGCACCGCCGTGGTGATGTGCAGCGGCGGTAGGTCCATTTGTCGCAGCTGTTCGGTGATCCCGGCCAGCGGGTTTTGCAGGTTGATCTGGATGTCATTGCTCAAGGCCTTGAGCGGCGAGACGTAGACCACCAGGGTCTGGTCCGGCAGGCCGCCCTGTTCCAGGCCGCGATGCACCAGGTCATCGAGCACCGCGAGAAAAGCCGTCAGGGTCTTGCCTGAACCGGTGGGCGCGGCCACCAGGGTCGAGCGGCGCTGGCCGATCAACGGCCACGCCCGGGCCTGGGCGGCGGTGACCGCGGGGAATGTCTGGCTGAACCAGGCGCGCACGGCAGGGTGAAAGCCTGCCATGGCGTGGTCGGCGGCAAGAGGCAGATTCATAGGAGCAGTTATGCGGGTGGGGTGGGGAAGATGCAAGTACCGCTTGGGATCTCTGTCGTCAGATAGGGCCCTTTCGCGAGCAAGCCCGCTCCCACAGTCGTTCGCATTCTTCCTGACGAAACCCGGTTCACTGTGGGAGCGGGCTTGCTCGCGAAGGGGCCCTAAAGGACAGCCCACATCCAGGATCTGCACTTTACGGATGACGGTTGCGCACTAAACCCGCAAAATGCAACGATTCCGGCAACGCCTGCGGGCGTTGTCGACCAAATTCTTGTGCCAACAGACTGGGCCTGCTGATTTTATGCGAATGCGCCTTATGTTACTGGGCGGCGGAAATGCCCTTGGGCAGGCGCTGATTCGCCTCGGTGCAGAAGAAGACATCGGTTTTCTTGCCCCCCGCCCGCCCGAAGACGGTTGGGATGCCGCGAGCCTGACGCAACTGCTCGACGACACCCGGCCGGACGCCTTGATCAACCTGGCGTATTATTTCGACTGGTTCCAGGCCGAGGCCGTCAGCGAGCAGCGCCTGGCCAGCCAGGAGCGCGCCGTCGAGCGCCTGGCCGAGCTGTGCCAGCACCACAACATCGTCCTGGTGCAACCGTCCAGCTACCGGGTGTTCGACGGTTCCCGTGCCACCGCCTACAGCGAGAAGGACGAACCGGTGCCCCTGGGCCTGCGTGGCCAGGCGTTGTGGCGGATCGAGCAAAGTGTGCGCGCGACCTGCCCGCAGCATGTGCTGCTGCGTTTCGGCTGGCTGCTGGACGATAGCGCCGACGGCATTCTCGGGCGTTTCCTGGCCCGCGCCGAACAGCCCGACGAGCTGCTGCTGGCCGACGACCGCCGGGGCAATCCGACGCCGGTGGACGACGCGGCGCGGGTGATTATCTCGGTGCTCAAGCAACTCGATTGCGCGGCGCCGCTGTGGGGCACCTATCATTACGCCGGGCACGAAGCGACCACGCCGCTGGCGCTGGGCCAGGCGATCCTCACCGAAGCCCGCGCCCTGCATCCGCTGGCGATCGAATCGCCCACCGCCCAGGCTCACGCCGCACGGCCGGACGCCGCTGAAGAACCGCAGCACGCGGTGCTGGCCTGCAAGAAAATTCTGCACACTTTCGGGATCAAGCCCCGCGCCTGGCGCGCCGCGCTCCCGGGCTTACTGGATAGGTTTTATCGCCATGGCTGACGGCCCTGTTTTAATCACCGGCGGTGCGGGTTTCATTGGCTCGCACCTGACCGACGCCTTGCTTGCCAAGGGGCATTCGGTGCGCATCCTCGATGACTTGTCCACCGGCAAGCGCAGCAACCTGCCGCTGGATAACCCGGCGGTCGAACTGATCGAAGGCGACGTCGCCGATGCCGCATTGGTGGCCCGGGCCATGGCCGGTTGCAGCGCCGTGGCGCACCTGGCGGCAGTGGCTTCGGTGCAGGCCTCGGTGGACGACCCGGTGCGCACGCACCAGAGCAATTTCATCGGCACCCTGAATGTCTGCGAAGCCATGCGTCCGGCCGGCGTGAAGCGCGTGTTGTTCGCCTCCAGCGCAGCGGTCTACGGCAATAACGGCGAAGGCCAGTCCATCGATGAGGAAACGCCCAAGGCGCCGCTCACACCCTATGCCTCGGACAAACTGGCCAGCGAGTTCTACCTGGATTTCTATCGCCGCCAGCACGCCCTGGAGCCGGTGGTGTTCCGCTTCTTCAACATCTACGGTCCACGCCAGGATCCGTCCTCGCCCTATTCCGGGGTCATCAGCATCTTCAGCGAGCGGGCACAGAAAGGCTTGCCGATCACCGTGTTTGGCGACGGTGAGCAGACCCGGGATTTCGTTTATGTCGAAGATCTGGTGGACTTGCTGGTGCAGGCCATTGAAAAGCCTGAGGTGGAAGTCGGGGCGGTGAACGTCGGCTGGAACCAGGCCACGACCCTCAAGCAAATGCTCCAGGCCCTGGAGCAAGTGGTCGGCGACCTGCCGCCCATCAGCTACGGCCCGGCGCGCTCCGGTGACATTCGCCATTCCCGGGCGAACAATCGGCGGTTGTTGGAGCGCTTCAGCTTCCCGCAGCAGACGCCGATGAGTGTGGGGCTGGCGCGGTTGTTGGGTCGCTGAGTTTCCAACCGCCACAAAACCCACTGTGGGAGCGGGCTTGCTCGCGAAGGCGTTCTGTCAGTCACCTCTTAAGTGACTGACAGAACGCCTTCGCGAGCAAGCCCGCTCCCACATGGATTGTGTCGCTATCGAGTCGCGGTCAGAACTTGTAGCCCAACCCCACCATATAGATCCACGGATCCACGTCGACATTCACCTTGGCCCGGGTTCCGCCGGCCACGGCGTTGTTGTCGACGTAAGCTGAGGTGTCGATGTCGATGTAGCGAATCTGGCCGTTGATCATGATGTTGTCGGTCAGCATGTAGTCAGCGCCGACCTGCCACGCCATGCCCCAGCTGTTGCTGGCGCGGAAGTTGCTGAAACCGTTGGCACTTGCGCCGCTGCCGACGTGTTCGTCATAGATCCAGGTGTAGTTGATGCCGGCGCCGACGTAGGGTTGGAATGCCGACTTGGCGTCGAGCGGGTAGTAGACCAGGCTCAGGGTCGGCGGCAGGTGCTTGAGGGTGCCGAGCTTGCCATTGGCCGCGCCGAGGGCGGTGCCTTTGAGCTTCACGTCGTGCTCGAACGGCGAAGCCGCCAGCAGCTCAATGCCCAGGTTATTGGTGAGCATGTAGGCGAAGTTCAGGCCCAGTTGGGTGTCGCTGCTCATGGTCGCCTTGCCGCCCAGGTCGGCACCTGCCAGCGGGCCACGGTCGACCTTGACGCTGGAACTGTCAGCCTCGGGATTGACGGTGATAGCGCCGGCACGAACGATGATATCGCCGGCCGTATGGGCCTGGGCGAGCGGGGCGGCGAGCGCGAGGGCGACGAGCGAAGCGCTGAGCAGAGACTTGTGCATGGGGGCTCCAAAGGACATTCAAAAAGGATGACCTATGGTACGAAGCGCTCTGGGGTGGTCTTTTGACTCAGCTCAATGAAAGTGTGATGAAAACCCTGGCGGCCTCTTCGCGAGCAAGCCCGCTCCCACACGACCGCATTCTTCCTGAAAAAACTCGGTCGACCGTGGGAGCGGGCTTGCTCGCGAAAGCTATCTCACCGCCACAAAATAACCACCGGATTCACTCCGGCAGCTCATACACATAAATCTTCTCAGCCTCCATCTGGTACCCGGCATCCGCCAGTTCACTGGTGGACGGCTTGACCTGCATCGGCCCTTCGACCCAGTACGGCTGGTACAACTCATCGAGCTTGACCCCGACTTCGCTCTTCACATGCACGATCTGGTTCGACGGTGGTGGCGGTACGTGGATGCAGGCGCCGAAATACGGCACCAGCAAAAAATCCGTGGTGCGGCCTTCTTCGCTGACCTCCAGCGGCACGATGTAACCGGGTAAACGAATCTGCTGCCCATCGAGCGCCTTGACCACCGGCGCATTGGGCATGTCCTGCTTGGCCGCCGGCGCGGACTCGGCGGACAGCGCGTCGCTCATCTTCGACAGGTCGTGCAGCGGGGTCATGTTCGGCACTTCTGGCGGTGCGTCCGGTGGGATCATTTCCGACCAGGCCAGGTCCCTCGGCTCGGCCGCCCACAGCGGCAGGGCGACCATCATCAACAGCGCAAGCAGGGCGCGGGGCATCTTCAATGTCCTCATAAACGGATCGACAGGCCGTCGGCCAGCGATTGGCGATAGGCGCGCCAGGCAGGCACGCTGCCCATCAGCAGGGCGGCGAGCAGGATGCCAGCCATCAGCGTCCATTCATACTCGCTCGGCCAACCCAGCGGCAGATACAAACCGTAGGCCGACTGCACATAACCCTGGGCAGCGGCGATCCCGATGTACAGCAGCGCCAGCCCGGACGCGACGCCGGCCAGCGCCAGGGCGAAGGCTTCGAGCACCAACAGGCTCGCTATGTGCCACGGCCGCGCGCCCACCGAGCGCAGGATCGCCATTTCCCGACGGCGCTCGTTGAGGCTGGTGAGGATCGCCGTGAGCATGCCGATCAACCCCGTCAGCACCACGAACAGCGAAATCACGAACAAGGCTTTTTCCGCCGTGCCCATCAGGCTCCACAGTTCCTGCAAGGCCACGCCGGGGAGGATCGCCAGCAGCGGTTCGCCGCGAAACTCATTGATCTCGCGCTGCAAGGCAAAGGTGGAAATCTTGCTGTTGAGGCCGAGCATGAACGCGGTGATCGCCTGGGGCGTGAGGTCCATGTTGCGGGCCTGGTCGGCGCTGATGCGGCCGTTGCCCTGGGCCGGTACGCCGTTCTTCCAGTCGATGTGGATCGCCTCCATGCCGCCGAGGCTGATATGCAGCGTACGGTCTACTGGAGTGCCGGTGCGCTTGAGGATCCCGACCACGGTGAACGGCTTGTCGTCGTGCTTGACCAGGCTGATGGCCGCGACGCCATGGGCCAGCACCAGTTTGTCGCCGAGCTTGTAATGCAGCACCTCGGCCACTTCGGCGCCGAGCACCACTTCGAACGGGTCAGTGGCGAACGCCCGGCCATCGGCCAGTTCCAGGTGTTGCTGGCGACCGTACTGGTAATGCTCGAAGTAGGCCTCGGTAGTGCCCATCACTCGATAACCGCGATGGGAATCGCCCAGGGACATGGGAATCGCCCATTTCACTTTTGGATTGCTGGCGAAGTGTTCGAAGCTGTCCCAGCGGATGTTATTGGTGGCGTTGCCAATGCGGAATACCGAATACAGCAGCAGGTTCACCGAGCCGGAGCGGGCGCCGACGATCAGGTCAGTGCCGCTGATGGTGCTGGCAAAACTGGCCCGCGCCTCGGTGCGCACCCGTTCCACCGCCAGCAGCAGGCAGACGGACAGGGCGATGGCGAAAACGGTGAGGATCGCGGTGAAGCGGCGGTTCGCCAGGCTGGCCATGGCTAGACGGAACAGATACATCTCAGACCTCGAGTGGCTTTGCGGCGCGATTGAGATCGGCCAGCGACAGGTTGCGGTCGAACAGCGCGGCCAGGCTCTGGTCATGGCTGACGAACAGCAGGCTCGACCCGGCTTCACGGCATTCAGCGAACAACAGCCGGAGGAAGTTTTCCCGGGCGTCGTAGTCCAGGGCCGAGGTCGGTTCGTCGGCGATCACCAGTTCCGGTTGGCCGATCAAGGCCCGGGCGGCGGCGACCCGTTGCTGTTGGCCAATGGACAGCGAGTCGGCGCGGCGCTCGAGCAGGTTTGGATCGGTCAGGCCCAGGTGGGCCAGCAAGGTCGCGGCGGCCTGATCGACACTGCCGTGGCGTTGCGCGGCCCGTTGCGCTCGCAGTTTGGAAAAGTGACAGGGCAACTCGACGTTTTCGCGCACCGAGAGAAAGGGCAGCAGGTTGAACTGCTGGAAGATGTAGCCGGTGTGGTCCACGCGAAACCGATCGCGACTGCCGGCGCCCAGCGCGCTGAGTTCCTGGCCGAGCAGGCGGATGCTGCCGCGATCCGGCACCTGCACCCCGCCCAGGAGGCCCAGCAGCGTGGTCTTGCCACTGCCGCTGGGGCCCTTGAGAAACAGCGTTTCACCGGCCTCCAGGCGAAACGCCGGGATGTCCAGCAACGGCGGATGCCCGGGCCAGCTGAAGGCCAGGTCGGACAGTTCGATGAGTGCTTGGGTCATGGTTGCCGAATTCAGATTGATGAAACCTTGTGGGAGCGGGCTTGCTCGCGAAAGCGGTGTGTCAGCTGACACTCATGTTGAATGTTCCACCGTCTTCGCGAGCAAGCTCGCTCCCACATTGGATTGATGTTGCCTACAGTCTGTGTGTTCACCGCCGCTCAACTGTGGGAGCGAGCCTGCTCGTGATGGCGGCATGACAGTCGACATCTGTGTTGGATATGTCCGCTCCCACATGGTTTTTGCAGCTGCATTTCAGAATTTCAGCGCCGGTGCCTCAGGCGTCACTTCCCCGCCTTGCTGGCCGTTCGGGCCGACCAGTTGTACCAGGATTTTCCGGGTGGCCGGGAATGCCTTGAACAGTGGCGCCAGGTTCAGCTCCGTCAAGGCACCGGGCGCGACACAACGGAACTGGTAGTGGGCGTGGATCTCGCTGTGTTCATGGTGTTCGTCGCCATCATCATCGGCGTCTTCGGCATGGTCCTCGTGGCCCGGTTCGTCGCCGAACAACGGGCTTTCCAGTTCCTGCTGCTCCAAGGAGCATTTGCCATCGGCGAGCACGACCAACGCCGCTGGTTTCTCCAGCTTCGCCCGCACAGCGGCCACCTTGGTCTTGTCGGCAGCGCTGGTGGCGGCATGTTCGAAGCCCACCAGGTTCATCGCCGGGCTATCCAGTTCCAGCTCCAGGGTCTCACCGTCCAGTGAGGCATTGAGGCGGCCGACGCCATGTTCATGGGCTCCCAGGCTCCCGTGCTCATGGTCGTGATCATGCTCGACAGCCGCATGAGCGACAGCCAATGGCAGCAGGGCGAACGGCAGGGCGAGAAGCAGACGGCGCATGACGGGTCTCCAGGAAGTATTAATTGTGTTATGTAATCTTATAACGAAATATCCGCAGAGTTTGACCGTCTGCTTGGCGTCGCGCAAGGCCCATGGGAGCATGGGCAGATGAAATTTTCAGGAGCACGGTGATGTTGCGGATACGCGGAACCGTCGGCCAGTGGCCGGTGGACTTGTCGATCGAGATGGATGAAGGCGATTGGGCGCAGCTCGGCGCGCAACTGCAAGCGGTCAAGCCTGACAGCGCCGCAACGCCGGTGGCCAAACCGGTGAACCAGGACGATGCCCTGTGGCAGATCGCCAAGGAACTGCTGCGCAAGGCCGGGCAACTGAGCGGTCCGGATCTGCTGGAGCAGCTCGAAGGCCTGACCGGCAGCGCCTCGGCAGGCAAGCGCCTGTTGGTGCGTTTGCGCCATTGCGCCGAGGTCAAGGTGCTGAGCGGCGGGGATACGCCGCTCTACAGCTGGGCGGGTGAAGCTTAGTACAGCGCGGCGAACAGCTTGCGGCGGTAGGTCGTCACCAGCGGGTGATCGTTGCCCAGCAGTTCGAACACTTGCAGCAAGGTCTTGTGGGGCAGGCCTTCGCTGTAGCTGCGGTTGCGCATGAACAGTTTGAGCAACGCCTCGAGGGCCGGTTCGTACTGTTGACGGGCCAACTGCTGGATCGCCAGTTGATAGACCGCTTCGTCGTCCTGTGGATCCTTTGCCAGGCGCGCCTTGAGGTCGGCGGCGTCCGGCAGGTCTTTCGCCAGGCCGAGGAACTTGATCTGCGCCTTGGCGCCGGCCAGGGCGGCTTTGTGTTCGTCGCTTTTCACTGCATCGAGCACGGTCTGGGCTTCACCCAGCTCGCCGCGTTCGGTCAGGCAGCGGGCATACAGGATCAGCGCCTTGGCGTTGGTGTTGTCTTCGCCCAGCAATACCGTGAGCAGGGCCTCGGCGTCAGCGAAACGCCCGTCGTCGAACAGCGCCTGGGCCTGTTCGAGCGGGTCAGCGGCGGCTGGCGGCGGCATCTGCACATGGGGTTCGAGCATCGCCCGCACCGCCGATTCGGGCTGGGCCCCGGCGAAACCGTCGACCGGCTGGCCGTCCTTGAACAGCACCACGGTCGGCAGGCTGCGGATGCCGAAGCGGGCGACGATGTCCTGCTCGATGTCGCAGTTGACCTTGGCCAGCAGCAACTCACCTCGATAGCTCTCGGCGATGCCTTGCAACATCGGCATCAGCGCCTTGCACGGCGCACACCATTCGGCCCAGAAATCCACCAGCACCGGTTTGTGGAAGGAGTTGGCGATCACCGACTGGTCGAAATCGGCGGTGGTGGCGTCGAAGATGTAGGGCGTGTCCTGGGTCATGGGAATCTCGTAGAACGCTTGGATAGGGCAACTATACGGCGTGGTGGGGGCGGCTGAAAGCGGGGCGGTCTGAGATCCTGTGGTGTCTGGTCGGCCGCCTTCGCGAGCAAGCCCGCTCCCACAGTTGATTTGTGTACACCGTCAATGTGGGAGCGGGCTTGCTCGCGAAGCTCTTAGCCGCCGCGCCGGGCGTGGTATAGGCTCACATGCCGAAACTCCTCGGGCTCAGCCAGGTCCGGCAAGGTCAACGCTTCGAGCATTTCGATGCGCCGGTACTGCGGATGCTGGAAATCCCGAACCCGCGAGTCCGCCACCAGCGCCTCGCGACCGCGACTGAGAAAGTGGTCGAGTAACGGCAGGTTGGCCCGGTCGTAGAGCACGTCGGCCACCAGGATCAAGTCGAAGCGGTCGGCCTCGGCGAAAAAGTCTGCCGAATAACCCAGCTCCACACCATTGAGCGCGGCATTGGCTTGGCAGGCGGCAATCGCCAACGGATCAAGGTCGCACGCCACCACTTCCAGCGCCCCGGCCTTGACTGCGGCGATGCCTGCCACGCCGGAACCCGCGCCGAAATCCAGCACCCGCTTGCCCGCGACCCACTGCGGCCGTTCAGCCAGGTAACGCGCCATCGCCAGGCCGCTGGCCCAGCAGAAGCTCCAATAAGGCGGCTCGTGGAGGATGCGCCGGGTTTCTTCCGGGCTGAAGGCGCGGTCCATGTTGTTGCCGTCGATCAGCCACAGCTTCAGGTCCGTATCGGGCAGCGGGCAGGCTACCAGGCGCGCGTCGCCCAGTAACTCGCCCAGTGCCTGTTGCAGGTCTTGCGGTGCATTCATGGTGCTTTGACGAACTGCAACGCGCCCAGCGCCTGGGTGGTTGGTTGGCTGATGCGTTGCTCCGGCAGGTGCAGGATCAACTGGCCCGACTGGCTGGCGCGGCCACGCAGCTCCACGCGACCACCCACCGGAAAAGCATCGGGGTTGAAACGCAGGTGGAAGGGCAGGGCCTGGTTGGTGCCGATCAGGGTGGAACTGGCGAGCAGTTGTTGCGGACGGTCCTGGGTGTCGATCACCAGCAGCGCCAGTTCGACCTCGGCCCCGGCCGGAACGCCTTCGAGGGTGCCGCTCAATTCGCGCTGATACGCCGGCAATGGCCCCAGCTCTGCGGCGTGGCGGGCCTTTTCCTGGGCCTGTTTCGGCGCTGGGGCCGGAGCGGGGGCTGCGGGCTTGGGCGCGTCGCTGCTGCACGCCGTCAGCAGGCTGAAAAGACTGAGCAAAACGAGCGAACGTAGCGGCATGTGTGGCTCCAGCAAGGTAAATTCCATGGATCAGGTGGTAAGCCCGTCTGTATACCGTAAACCCTATGGCTTGTCTTGCCAGTGGGATGCGCTACCATGGCCCTCCCATTTTTTGTTGCCTGCCACCATGCACTGTCCCTTCTGCGGTGCCAACGACACCAAAGTCATCGACTCGCGACTGGTCGCCGAGGGCGAACAGGTCCGCCGCCGCCGCGAATGCCTGGCCTGCGGCGAACGTTTCACCACGTTCGAGACCGCTGAACTGGTGTTGCCGCGCCTGATCAAAACCGACGGCAGCCGCCAGCCGTTCGACGAAGACAAACTGCGCGCCGGCATGCAGCGCGCCCTGGAAAAGCGCCCGGTGAGCGTCGAGCGCCTGGAAGCGGCGCTGGTGCACATCAAGCACAAGCTGCGAGCCACCGGCGAGCGCGAGGTCAAGTCCCTGGTGGTCGGTGAATTGGTGATGGCCGAGCTGCAGAAGCTCGATGAAGTCGCCTACATCCGATTCGCCTCTGTCTATCGACGCTTCCAGGACCTGAACGAGTTCCGTGAGGAAATCGACCGCCTGGCCCGCGAACCGGTGAAAGAATGACCACCCCCGCGCAACAAGCCGTGCTCGACGCCCATTACATGGCCCGTGCCCTGGAACTGGCGCGGCGTGGCCACTACACCACCCACCCCAACCCCCGGGTCGGTTGCGTGATCGTGCGGGACGGGCAGGTTGTCGGCGAAGGCTGGCATGTCCGCGCGGGTGAACCCCATGCCGAAGTCCATGCGTTGCGCGCCGCCGGTGAGCTGGCCCGAGGTGCCACCGCCTATGTGACGCTGGAGCCTTGCAGTCACCATGGGCGCACGCCGCCCTGTGCCGATGCGTTGGTCAACGCTGGGGTGGTACGGGTGGTCGCGGCGATGCAGGACCCGAATCCGGCAGTCGCCGGTCGCGGACTGCGACGGCTGGCCGAGGCCGGGATCGCCACTCAAAGCGGCGTGCTGGAACGCGAAGCGCGCCAGCTCAACCCGGGTTTCCTCAAACGCATGGAGCACGGCCTGCCGTTCGTGCGGGTCAAGCTCGCCATGAGTCTGGATGGCCGCACTGCCATGGAGAGCGGCGAAAGCCAGTGGATCACCGGCCCTGCGGCGCGCTCGGCGGTGCAACGGCTGCGGGCCGAGGCCAGCGTGGTACTGACCGGCGCCGACACGGTGCTGGCCGACAACGCCAGGCTGACCGTGCGAGCCGATGAACTGGGCCTGGACCCTGAGCAAACCGCGCTGGTCATGAGCCGCCCGCCGCTGCGGGTACTGGTGGACGGTCGCCTGCGGGTGCCGCTGGACGCGCCGTTCTTCAAGGCCGGCCCGGCGCTGGTCGCTACCTGCATGGCGGTGGAAGAACAGTACGCCAACGGCCCTGAATGCATGATCGTGGCGGGGGATGATGGTCAGGTCGACCTGCATCGCTTGCTCAAGGAGCTGGCGGCCCGTGGCGTCAACGAGGTGCTGGTGGAAGCCGGTCCGCGCCTGGCGGGAGCCTTTGCCCGGCAAGGACTGGTGGACGAATTCCAGATTTTCATCGCCGGCAAGTTCCTGGGTTCCACCGCGCGCCCGTTGCTGGACTGGCCGCTGGCGCAGATGAAGGACGCCCCGGAGCTGAAAATCACTGAAATCCGCGCCGTGGGCGATGACTGGCGAGTCATCGCCGTTCCCGCTGTCCAGGCGAGCGTATAATTTGCGGCTTTCGCTCTAGCGGCGGCCCGTTCTCGAGGAGGACTCCATGTTTACCGGCATCATCGAATCCATCGGCAGCATTCGCGCACTCACCCCCAAGGGTGGCGATGTGCGGGTCCACGTCGAAACCGGCAAGCTCGACCTGAGCGACGTCAAACTGGGCGACAGCATCGCCGTCAACGGTGTGTGCCTGACTGTTGTGGAACTGCCGGGCAATGGTTTTTTGGCCGATGTCAGCCGCGAAACCCTCGATTGCACCGCCATGAACGACCTCAAGAGCGGCAGCCCGGTCAACCTGGAAAAAGCCCTGACCCCCACCACGCGCCTGGGTGGCCATCTGGTCAGCGGCCATGTGGACGGCGTCGGCGAAGTGGTGTCGCGCAGCGATAACGCCCGGGCCGTGGAGTTTCGTATCCGTGCCCCGAAAGAGCTGGCCAAGTACATCGCCCACAAGGGTTCGATCACCGTCGACGGCACCAGCCTGACGGTCAATGCGGTGGATGGCGCCGAGTTCCTGCTGACGATCATCCCGCACACCTTGAGCGAAACCATCATGGCTTCGTATCGGCCGGGGCGCCGGGTCAACCTGGAAGTCGACCTGCTGGCCCGTTACCTGGAGCGCCTGCTGCTCGGTGACAAGGCCGCAGAGCCGACATCCGGCAGCAACATCACTGAAAGTTTTCTGGCCGCCAACGGCTACCTCAAATCCTGACCCAAGGGGGTGCCGCGTGGCGCTCAATAGCATCGAAGAACTGGTTGAAGACATCCGCCAAGGCAAGATGGTCATCCTCATGGATGACGAAGACCGCGAGAACGAAGGCGACCTGATCATGGCCGCCGAATGCTGCAAGGCCGAACACATCAACTTCATGGCCAAGCACGCCCGTGGCCTGATCTGCATGCCGATGACCCGCGAGCGCTGCGAGCTGTTGAAGCTGCCGCTGATGGCGCCGCGCAACGGTTCCGGCTTCGGTACCAAGTTCACCGTGTCCATCGAGGCCGCCGAGGGCGTGACCACCGGCATCTCCGCCGCTGACCGTGCGCGCACCGTGCAGGCTGCCGCCGCCCGGGACGCCAAGGCCGAAGACATCGTCAGCCCCGGCCACATCTTTCCGCTGATGGCCCAGGCCGGCGGTACCCTGGCTCGCGCCGGCCACACCGAAGCGGCGTGCGACCTGGCGCGCATGGCCGGTTTCGAGCCTGCCGGCGTGATCTGCGAAGTGATGAACGACGACGGCACCATGTCCCGTCGTGCTGAATTGGAAACCTTCGCTGCCGAACACAACATCAAGATCGGCACCATTGCCGACCTGATCCACTACCGGATGATCCACGAGCGTACCGTTCAGCGGATTGCCGAGCAGCCGTTGGACAGCGAACTGGGCCAGTTCAACCTGGTGACCTACCGTGATTCGGTGGAAGGCGATGTGCACATGGCGCTGACCCTGGGCACCGTGTGCGCCGAAGAACCGACCCTGGTGCGCGTGCACAACATGGACCCGTTGCGCGACCTGCTGATGGTCAAGCAGCCCGGCCGCTGGAGCCTGCGGGCGGCCATGGCCGCGGTGGCCGAGGCCGGCAGCGGCGTGGTATTGCTGCTCGGGCACCCGCTGGATGGCGACGTGCTGCTGGCGCACATTCGCGAAACCGGCGACCAGGCGGCAGTGAAAAAACCGACCACCTACAGCATCGTCGGCGCCGGCTCGCAGATCCTTCGCGACCTGGGTGTGCGTAAAATGCGCCTGATGAGCGCACCGATGAAGTTTAATGCGATATCCGGTTTCGATCTGGAAGTTGTAGAATACGTGCCCTCCGAATAATGACCCTGTTCAATTAAGGAGGTCCCCCTTGTGGGAGCGGGCTTGCTCGCGAAGGCGATAGCACATCCGGCATCGATGTCGGCTGACACACCGCTTCGCGAGCAAGCCCGCTCCCACAGGGGACTTCTGGCCCCAACAACATTAAGGAGCGCGTACCGAACGCGCTCCGGCTCTTTAAGAGATCTGACGAATGACCCTGAAGACCATCGAAGGTACCTTCATCGCCCCTAAAGGCCGCTACGCTCTGGTAGTGGGCCGTTTCAACAGCTTCGTGGTCGAGAGCCTGGTTGACGGTGCGGTCGATGCCCTGGTTCGCCATGGCGTGAGCGAAAGCGACATCACCATCATCCGCGCCCCTGGCGCCTTCGAAATTCCGCTGGTTGCGCAGAAAGTCGCTCAAAAGGGCGAATTTGCAGCGATCATCGCCCTGGGCGCGGTCATTCGTGGCGGTACTCCGCACTTCGAATACGTGGCCGGCGAATGCACCAAGGGCCTGGCCCAGGTATCCATGGAGTTCGGCGTACCGGTCGCCTTCGGCGTACTGACCGTTGATTCCATCGAGCAAGCCATCGAACGTTCCGGCACCAAGGCCGGTAACAAAGGCGCCGAAGCTGCCCTGTCCGCCCTGGAAATGGTCAGCCTGCTGGCGCAGTTGGAGGCCAAGTGATTAGCGACGAAAGCGATCGTTTCAACCCGCGCGAGCCCAAGCCGGCCGATGCCGGCAAGCCATCGAAAAGCGCCAAGCGTCGCGAAGCCCGTCAGCTTGCGACCCAGGCGCTGTATCAATGGCACATGGCCAAGCAGTCGTTGAACGAGATCGAAGCGCAGTTTCGGGTCGATAACGACTTCACCGATGTCGACGGTGCGTATTTCCGGGAGATTCTCCATGGGGTGCCGCAGTTCAAGACCGAGATCGACACTGCCCTGGTGCCTTGCCTGGACCTGACTATCGAAGAACTGGACCCGGTCGAGCTGGCGGTTTTGCGCCTGTCCACCTGGGAACTGCTCAAGCGTGTCGACGTACCGTACCGCGTGGTGATCAACGAAGGGATCGAGCTGGCGAAAGTCTTCGGTTCCACCGATGGCCACAAATTCGTCAACGGCGTCCTCGACAAGCTCGCCCCGCGTCTGCGTGAAGCTGAAGTGAAGGCGTTCAAGCGCTGACCGGCGCTTGTACAGCAATGGGCGAATTTGAGCTGATCCGTAATTACTTCGCCGCCGCGCCCTGCGCGCAGGGCGGCGAGGGCGTTGCGCTGGGGATTGGCGACGACTGCGCGTTGTTGGCCGTTCCTGCCGGAGAGCAGCTGGCGGTGTCCACCGACACGCTGGTGGCCGGTGTGCACTTTACCGACCCTTGCGACCCGTTCCTGCTCGGCCAACGCTCGTTGGCCGTGGCGGTCAGTGACCTGGCTGCCATGGGCGCTACGCCCCTTGCCTTTACCCTGGCCCTGACGTTGCCGACGGTGACCGCCGATTGGCTGCAGGCCTATGCCCGTGGCTTGAACCAGATGGCCCAGGCCTGTGGCGTGGCGTTGGTCGGCGGGGATACCACCCGCGGGCCGCTGAGCCTGACCATGACGGTGTTCGGTCGCGTGCCGTCCGGTCAGGCCTTGACCCGCGGCGGCGCACAGCCGGGCGATCTGCTGTGTGTCGGCGGTGAATTGGGCAACGCTGCAGGTGCCTTGCCGCTGGTGCTGGGCCAACGTAGCGCCGAGCCGGATGTCGCCGAACCGTTGTTGGCGCATTACTGGTCGCCGCGACCGCAGCTCGACCTGGGCCTGGCGTTGCGCGGCAAGGCCAGCGCGGCGATGGATATTTCCGATGGCCTGCTGGCCGATTGCGGACACATCGCCCTGGCGTCCGGTGTCGCATTACAAGTGGAACGCGACCGGCTGCCGCTGTCCAAGGCTTTACAGGCGTTTCTTGGTCGCTCGCAAGCGCAGGACGCCGCCCTGAGTGGAGGGGACGACTATGTATTGTTGTTCACCGTACCGCCGGTCCGATTATCGGCGCTGCAAGCCGAAGGCTGGCCGATCCACGTGATCGGTTCTGTCATCGCCGGGGAGGGCGTTACCCTGGTTGACCGCTCCGGGCTCGACATCACCCCGTCAATCCGGGGTTATCAACATTTTCGGGAGACACCGTGACAGATCATCCCAACCAGGTCCCGGCAGAGTTCGTTCCGCCTTCGGTCTGGCGCAATCCCTGGCATTTCATGGCATTTGGCTTCGGTTCGGGCACTTTGCCCAAGGCTCCGGGCACCTGGGGCTCGCTGGTTGCGCTACCCTTCATACCGTTGTGGCAGATGTTGCCGGACTGGGGTTACTGGCTGATGCTGGGCATCACCATGCTGTTTGGCTTCTGGTTGTGCGGCAAAGTGGCGGATGACCTGCGGGTGCACGATCATGAGGGTATCGTCTGGGACGAAATGGTCGGCATGTGGATCACCCTGTGGCTGGTGCCTGAAGGCTGGTACTGGCTGTTGGCGGGTTTTCTGGTGTTCCGCTTCTTCGATATCCTCAAGCCATGGCCGATCCGCTGGATCGACCGGCATGTGCACGGAGGTGTCGGGATCATGCTCGATGATGTTCTGGCCGGGGTCTTCGCCTGGTTGGCAATGCAAGGATTGGTGTGGTGTTTCACCTGAGGGAGTCAGGAATGGGCGTCAGCCGCGCACTGTTGCTGTTGTTGTGTCTGGGGACCTGCCTCGGCGTTCGGGCGGCCGATCTGGCCCCTCTGCCGGGCAAGGTCCGCGCCGCCAGCGAAGAGTGGGCCGCTTATACCCAGGCCGACGGCCAGGGCATGGGCTGGGACATCCTGCGCGAGGTGTTCGAACCCGAGGGCGTCAAGCTGGAGATCCGCAGCGTGCCCTATACCCGTTCCACCGGGCTGGTGCAGCGTGGCGAAGCCGACGTGCAAGTCGGCGCCTATCGTGATGAAACCGAAGGTGTGCTCTATCCCAAGTGGCATTACGACGTCGACCACATCTATGCCTTGGGGCTGGTGAGCAAGCCGACACCCACCTTGGCGACACTCGGTAATTACCGGTTGGTCTGGATGCGCGGCTACGAATACAACAACTACTTGCCCAATATCCGTCGCTTCAACGAAATCCACCGTGCCGTGGGCATCCTGCCGATGCTGCTGCATGATCGCGCCGATTTCTATATCGATGCGTTGATGGAGATCCAGGACGTACTCTCCAAGGCTGACAACCCTCAGCAGTTCAGGCTTACGCCGCTGATCAATCTGCCGCTCTACCTGGGTTTTGCCAACACCGAGAATGGTCGGGCGTTGCGGGCGTTGTATGACCGGCGCATGGAGGTGCTGGTAAAAAACGGCCAGTTGAAGCCGATTTTCGAGCGTTGGAAGCAACCCTACCCGTTCGACGAGAACGGCAAGCCGCCCAAGCCGTAATCAAACTTTTCGATGGGAATGGGCGACAATTCAGCCTAAGCGTCCGTCGGGACCTGCTGTTACAATGCCCCCTCTGCGAATCTCCAGTACTAGATCAGGAGCACACCGGTGCCTGTCGTTTTTGTTGCCGCTTCCAAGCTGCCAACGCCCTTTGCGCAATTCACGATGCATGGTTTTCTCGATGAGGCCACCGGCCGCGAGCACGTGGTGCTGAGCCTGGGTGATATCGCCGACGGCGCGCCGGTGCTTGGCCGCCTGCACTCCGAATGCCTGACGGGTGATGCCCTGTTCAGTCAGCGCTGCGATTGCGGTTCGCAGCTTGAGGCCGCGTTGCAGGCCATCGCCCGTGAAGGCCGTGGCGTGCTGCTGTACCTGCGCCAGGAAGGGCGTGGCATCGGCCTGTTGAACAAGATCCGTGCCTATGAACTGCAAGATGGCGGTGCCGATACCGTGGAAGCCAACGAGCGCCTGGGGTTTGCCGCTGACCTGCGCGACTACAGCATCTGCCTGCCGATGCTGGAGCATCTGGGCGTCAAGTCGCTGCGGCTGATGACCAACAACCCGCGCAAGGTCAAGGCAATGACCGACATGGGCATCGTGGTGGCCGAGCGTGTGCCGTTGCACACCGGGCACAATCCTCACAACAAACTCTACCTGGCGACCAAAGCCAGCAAGCTCGACCACATGATGGGCAACGAGCATCAGGGCGAGGTCGACCGGGCGTGACCCGCGGTCAGGTCCGGCGGCGACTGGCTGTCAACTGGTACCAATACCTGGCGCTGGCCTTGCTGCCGCTGTTCGTGATCAACGCGGTGTTTGGCCAGGGCGAGGCGATTCTGCCGGTGCTGGCGATGCCGCTGTTCATCGCGGGTCTGGCGTCTATGTTTGTCAGTCTGCGTTTTTTCGGGCCTTACAAAAACGCCTTGGTTGCGACCCAGAAAGCCCTCGACACGCCCCAGGAACCTGAAGCCTGGATCACCCTGGCCGCCCGTCGTCGTGCCGCGTTCCTGGCTGCCGGTTTGCCGGCCTGGATCGGTGCGCTGGCGGTGTTCGTGGGGTTGGAGGCGGTGCCGTTGATGCTGCTGGCCTTGTCCACGGCAGTGCTGTTCTACCTGTATCGCATCCCGCGTCAGCTCGGCTGACGTGTTACTGGCTGGCGCGCTTGCTGCTGGCGGTCAGCGATCCCTACTGGTTTCTGTTACGCACGACCCTCTGTGGGAGCGGGCTTGCTCGCGAAAGCGGAGTGTCAGTCAACATCTGCATCGACTGGCACTCCGCTTTCGCGAGCAAGCCCGCTCCCACAAGGAGTCTGCGGTGTTTGGAAAGTCAGAGGCCCAGCAACTGCAACCGCTGGCGCACCGACGCTTCAATCCCGGCTTCATCCAGCCCACACTCAGCCAGCATTTGCGCCGGCTTGGCATGTTCGACGTAGATATCCGGCAGCCCCAGGTGCAGCACTGGCTTGAGGATGTTGTCCCGGGCCAGGAATTCGCTGACCGCCGCGCCGGCGCCGCCCATGATGGCGTTTTCCTCTATGGTCACCAGCAGTTCATGGTTGCCGGCAATTTCGCGTACCAAGGCTTCGTCCAGGGGTTTGACGAAACGCATGTCCACCACGGTGGCGTCCAGGGTCTCGGCGACTTTCAGGGCTTGAGCCAGTTGCACGCCGAACACCAGCAGGGCGGTCTGCTTGCCTTGGCGGCGGATTACGCCTTTGCCGATTTCAATCGGTTCCAGGCCGGGCTCGATGGTTGAGTTCGGGCCGGTGCCGCGTGGGTAGCGCACCGCCGCCGGGCCATTGAACAGGTGACCGGTGGTGAGCATCTTGCGCAACTCGTTCTCATCGCTCGGGGTCATCACCAGCATGCCGGGGATGCAGCGCAGGAACGATAGGTCGAAGCTGCCGGCGTGGGTCGGGCCGTCTTCGCCCACCAGGCCTGCGCGGTCGATGGCGAACAGCACGTCGAGGTTCTGCACCGCCACGTCATGTACCAACTGGTCATAGCCGCGTTGCAGGAAGGTCGAATAAATCGCCACCACCGGTTTGGCGCCTTCGCAGGCCATGCCGGCGGCGAGGGTCACGGCGTGTTGCTCGGCAATCGCCACGTCGAAGTAGCGCTGCGGATAGCGTTCGCTGAAGGCCACCAGGTCCGAGCCTTCCTTCATCGCCGGGGTGATGCCCACCAGGCGCGGGTCGGCGGCGGCCATGTCGCACAGCCACTGGCCGAACACGCCGGAATACTTCGGTCCGCCAGCCTTTTTCGGCACAGCGGCGGGGGCGTCCAGTGGTTCGAGCTTGGTGATGGCGTGGTAACCGATGGGGTCGACTTCCGCCGGAGCGAAGCCTTTGCCCTTCTTGGTGACCACGTGCAGGAATTGCGGGCCCTTGAGATCGCGCATGTTGCGCAGGGTGGCGATCAGCGTCGGCAGGTCGTGACCGTCGATCGGGCCGATGTAGTTCCAGCCCAGCTCTTCGAACAGCGTGCCGGGCACCAGCATGCCCTTGGCGTACTCCTCGGTGCGGCGGGCGATTTCCCAGGCACCGGGCAGGCGCGACAGGACCTTCTTGCTGCCTTCACGCATGCTGGCGTAGGTACGACTGGAGAGGATCTTCGCCAGGTAGTTGGACAAACCACCGACGTTGCGCGAGATCGACATGTCGTTGTCGTTGAGGATCACCAGCATGTTGGCGTTGACTTCCGGCGCGTGGTTCAGCGCCTCGAAGGCCATGCCGGCGGTCAGTGCGCCATCGCCGATCACGGCAATCGCCTTGCGCTCGCTGTTTTGCAGGCGAGCGGCAATCGCCATGCCCAGGGCGGCGCTGATGGAAGTGCTGGAATGACCAACGCCAAAGGTGTCGTACTCGCTCTCCGAGCGGCGTGGGAATGCAGCCACGCCATCCTTCTGGCGCAGGGTGCCCATGCGCGCACGGCGGCCGGTCAGGATCTTGTGCGGATAGGCCTGGTGCCCGACGTCCCACACCAGCCGGTCGTCGGGCGTGTCGAACACGTAATGCAGGGCGATGGTCAGCTCGATGACGCCCAGGCCCGCACCGAAGTGCCCACCGGTCTGGCCGACCGTGTAGAGCAGTTCCAGGCGCAACTCATCGGCCAGGGTTTCCAGCTCGGCTTCACCTAACCGACGCAGGCCGTCCGGCGTGTTGGCGCGGTCCAGCAGGGGCGTGGTCGGGCGTTTGCGGGGAATCTCTTGAAACGTCGTGGGCATCAGGCGAATCGTTATAGGTATAGAAAGAGGCGGCAGTTTACCTTATGCATCGCAAGCTGCCCACGCGTTGGCCGGAACTTGGCCGATACGCTGTCTAAAGGGGTTGACCCCTGATCAACTGCGTCGTTCGACGATATATCGCGCCAGATCGCGCAACGGTTCGGCCGCCGCGTCAAAGGGTCGCAGCGCGGCCAGGGCCTGGTCGCGCAGCTCCAGGGCGTAGGCCTTGGCCGCGTCGAGGCCGAGCAGGGCCGGGTAGGTCGGTTTGTCCCGCGCGATGTCGGCACCCTGGCGTTTGCCCAGGGTCTGGGTATCGCTTTCAACGTCGAGGATGTCGTCCTGCACCTGGAACGCCAGGCCGATGGCCCGGGCATAGGTTTGCAGGGCTTGCAGGGTTTCGGGGGTGGCCCGGCCGCTGGCGAGGGCACCGAGGCGCACGCTGGCCTCGATCAGGGCGCCGGTCTTGTGCCGGTGCATGTATTCCAGGGCGTCCTGGTCCAGCTTCAGGCCCACCGAACCGAGATCGATGGCCTGGCCGCCGACCATTCCGGCGGGACCTGCCGCCAGCGCCAGGGCACTGACCATGTCCAGGCGGATCTGCACTGGGCAATCGCTCAGCGCCGGATCCAGCAGCGCGCTGAAAGCCAGGCTTTGCAGGCCGTCGCCGGCGAGGATTGCGCAGGCTTCGTCGAATTGCTTGTGGGTGGTCGGCTGACCGCGACGCAGGTCGTCATCGTCCATCGCTGGCAGGTCATCGTGAACCAGCGAGTAAGCATGGATCAGCTCCACGGCGCAGGCCGCGCCATTGGCCTGTTCCGCCATCCCGCCCAAGGCTTCGCAGGCGGCGTAGACGAGCAACGGACGTACGCGCTTGCCACCGTTCATCACGCTGTAGCGCATGGCCTCGTACAAGCGCCCCAGTTCCGGGCTCGGGGCCGTGAACAGGGTGTCCAGCGCAGCATTGACCCGGGCCTGGCTGCTGGCCTGATAAGCGCCGATCATTCAGGCTGTTCCGCGTCGAAAGGCTCTTCGGTCAGCTCACCGTCACGTTCGAGCAGCAACTGCACCTTCTGCTCGGCCTGGGCCAGCGCCGCCTGGCAGTCGCGAGTCAAGCCGATACCCTGCTCGAAGGCAGTCAGCGAGTCTTCCAGCGACAATTCGCCGTTCTCCAGCCGTTCGACCAACGCTTGCAGGTCGGCCAGAGATTGTTCGAAATCCAGTGCAGCTTTTTTGCGGGCCATGGCGGCTATTCCGGTTGACTGTTAAACCGGCGCGACACTAGCAGACATGGGGTATCGGGGCAAATCAGGGCGGGGCAAACCGAAGCGTGGAGGCAGGCGCCAGCTTGTGCTTTTGTGGCGAGGGAGCTTGCTCCCGCTGGGGCGCGCAGCGGCCCCGAACCCGGCGCCACGGTGTAGCAGACAAAACGTATCCGGCCTCGATGGGCCTGCTGCGCAGTCCAGCGGGAGCAAGCTCCCTCGCCACAGTGTTCATCCAGCCGGATAGCTGATCCGATACCGCGTACTGCGGCCTCCGCCGGACATTCGCTCCAGGCAGCCTTTCTCCAGCAACTCCGCCAAGTGGCGCGTCGCCGTGGCCTTGGAAACCTTTGCCACCGCTTGGTACTGAGCCGCGCTGATGCCGCCTTCGAAGCCTTTTTCGCCGCCATCAAGCATTCGGTTCAACACTTTGATTTGCTCAGGCGACAGGGCGCTGGCGCGATGGACCTGCCAGAACCTCGCCTTGCTCAGTACATTTTCGATCCGGGTAATCGCCTGTTGGAAGCTGCGTAGCAGGGTTTGCAGAAACCAGTCCAGCCACGGGGTGATGTCCAGCGTGGCTTTCTGGCTGGTTTCCAGGATCCGATAGTAACCGGACCGGTCCTCCAGAATGCTTGCAGACATGGCATGGAAGCGGATTGCCTGGGCTTCCCCCTGGGCCAATGCCAGGTCGGTAAGGGTACGGGTCAGGCGGCCATTGCCATCGTCGAACGGATGCAGGGTGACAAACCAGAAATGAGCAATACCGGCACGCAACAATGGATCAAGGTCAGCTTGATGACGGCTGGCCTCGAACCATTTGATGAAGGCTTGCAGTTGTTGCTCCAGGCCTTGGCGGGGTGGTGCCTGGAAATGAACGGTTGGACGATCCAGTCGGCCCGAGACCACCTGCATCGGCTCATCGCCGCGCAGCGTGCCCACGCGGATCTGTCGGTGGGCAAGGTCGCGTTCCGCATCTGGAAACAACCATTCGTGCCATTCCAGAAGCCGCTCCAGGGTCAGCGGTTGATCGACATGCCGAGTGGCGTCCAGCAACAGGTTGGCCAGGCCTTCACTGCGCTGGCTGACCGGGCTGTCGTCAGCCTGTTCAAGACCCAGGCGCCGGGCCAGTGATGAGCGCACGGAGCCTGCATTCAGCTGTTCACCTTCAATCGCCGAAGAGGTCACGATATTTTGTAGCAATGCATCCAGCTCGTTCTGGGCGCTGAGCGAGGCCGTGACCGCGCCAGTCATTCCCAATAACTGGCCCTGTACCTGCACGCATTCACGCAGCAGGGGTGCCAGCGCTTCAGCTTGCCAGCGGAAGGCGGGCCAGTCGGGTTGTTGCCAGATCCAGTGGGTTGCCATCAGCGTGTCCAGAGGTAAGTGAGCCGAATAATAACGCTATTCGGCTCATTTGGTGAGCCGAATAGCCATCCTATTCGGCTCACGCCATCTTCAGTACGTGATTTCCCACACAGAATCGCGAGTTCCCCGATTGTGAATAATCTGCCGAATCGCTAACCTTCGCGCCATCTATAGCCCCTTTGTAACGGGGCCTTCAGACGAAACCCGAATAATGACAAACAAGCGCCGAGGAAGGGCGCCGGGTTGCGTTGTGCATGGCAGGAGGCAGACGTGCGTTTTCTTTCATTGTTGATCGTGTTGCTGAGCGCGTCCCAAGCGTGGGCCGGGCCTTCGGCCGAGCTGTCGGAGCCGGTGGGCGGTTGGCGCTTCAACGGCTTGCTCGATCGCAGCGAAAATCCCCAGGTCGCCTATCCCACGCCGCCCATCGACCGTGGTGTGCAGCGCAATCGCACGATGATCGAAGGCCGGATCAAAGACATGGGTACGGCTCGCCAGCCCCACAGCCTGGCGGTCAACGGCAATCCACTGAACCTGTACACCGATGACGAGGGGCGTTTCGCCCGGCCATACGCGTTCGGTGCCGGCTCCAACAGCGTCGAAGTGCGCAGCTCCGAGGGCAAGTCCCTCAAGCGCGTGCAGTTCTACGAAGCGAACAATCTGCGCACCCCGGCGCAGATCCGCGTGGTGCTCGGCTGGGACGACCCCAAGGCCGAACTCGATCTGCATATCGTCACACCGGATGGCCAACATGCGTTCTTCGGCCAGCCGGCGCTGAGTAACGGCGGCGGCCTCGACCCCGATGGCGTCGATGGTCCCGGCCCCGAGATGTTCACCATGACCGCGCCGATGCACGGCACCTATCTGGTCTACGTGAACTACTGGGGCAACTACGGCGACGGCGGCTACAACTTCGACGAGAACAGCAACCAGAACGAGGTGATCACCTCGCAGATCAACCTGGTGCTCAACGAAAACACCGTCGATGAAAAACGCGAGACCTTTGTCGTGCCCCTGCGCGCCATTGGCGATCTGCTGCTGGTCAAGACCTTCAACTATTAAGTACTCCGCTCCACGGATGAATAGGCCCTTGTGAATATGAGCGACAACACTGCTTCCCCGACCACGCCGACACCTGTCGCTAAACCTGCGCGCCGCTGGCCGGCGCTGCTGATCGGGCTGTGCCTGGTGGCGGGTGTCGCCGCCGGCCTGGGCTGGTTCATGCACAAACCCAAGGCGCCACCGTCGGAGCTGGCGCTGGAAAAACTTGGCCTGAGTCGTCCCGACGGCCTGCTCGAAGCCCACTCCCTGAGCCAGTTGCCCAAGGATTTGTTGGCGGTGCCGTTCCTCAAGGCCACGCTCACCGAGGATTTCGTCTTCTATTACGAGACCCACGCCGATCGCCTCGGACTGATGGGCAGCCTGCGCCGGATCATCTACGAGCATGACCTCAAGTTGCAGGACAGTCTGATCCAGGAGCTGCTCGATCAGCCGGCCGACGTGGCGTTGTGGCGCGGCGCGGATGGGCGTCTCAAGGATTTCCTGCTGGTGATGGATCGCGGCGGACTGGCCAAGGTGCTGGAGCCGCTGGCGAAAGTCGCATTGGATGATACGCAGTTGAGCAAGCTCAGCGACCTGCGGGTTGGCGGCGATGACGTGGCGCTGTATCAGCTCAGCTACAACGCCAGCAGATCCCTGGTCTTCGCCTCCCATGGCGACAAACTGGTGGTGCTGTCCAACCCGACGAAACTCTATGACCCGGCCAACGGCCCGTCGGAGGAGCGCGGCAGCGTGTCGACCACCGCCCTGGCCGCGTTGCTCAACGGTGACAAACTGTTCCCTGAAGCCTTTGGCCTGCCGCCCAAGGCGCCGGAAGTCAAACAGCGCATTTCGGTCAACGCCAACGTGCTCGCCATGGGTTACCAGCGGTTCATCCCGAATTTCGCCGGGCTGCGCTTCGACATGGACGACAAGGGCTGGCACAGCTTCCTGGCGATGGACGAGCTGGAAAACCAGCCAGACTTCGACTTCAAGCCGATCTGGCAAGCCATGCCCATGGGTGCCAGCGCCTGCGTAGCCTTGCCCCTGGCCGCCGAACCGCAGAAACCGCTGCTGGTAAAACTCGGCGCCGACGAAAAAGCTGCCCAGGCCATGGTCGAGCACGTGGCCGGCGCGGCGGGCCTGTGCTGGTACGCCGACTCACGCTTGTACACGCCGCTGCTGGTAGCAAGCCTGAACGATAACGACGGCAAGCTTGATGCGGATCTGGGCAAACTGTTCGGCTCAATGGTCGGCGCCTACGAAAACAATGTCGCCGAGCACGCATTCCCGGTGGTTGAAAAACAGGAAGGCGCGATGCACCAGTGGCAGCGCCAGGTGAGCTCGAATTTCGGCCCTTATCTGGCTAAGGATTCGCTGCAACCGGAGGCCATTACCGGCAAGGCATTCCTGCGGGTCAGCCTGGCGCGCCACGGTTCGACCTTGCTGTTTTCCTTGGATGACAAGCTAGTGGACAAGGCCCTCGGCACCCTCGACAAGCGTTTCCCGCCGATGGCCGACGTGGTGCCCAAGGATGTGCTGATGCCGATCTACTTCGGCCCGGACTCCATGGCCCAGCTGATGCAGCGTGAAACCCTCGACAGCTTGCCTCAGGACATGGAGCCAGTGTTCTACAACGCCGCGCAAACCTACCTGATTCCGAAGCTGCGGACCCTCGGCGGCTACGGCAAGTACGCCCTGACCTTGCCCGAAGGCAGCGAGCCGGACGGTCACTGGCAGTGGCTGCCGCTGGAATGGAAAGCGCTGTGACAGGATTGATCCGCAACCTGGGACTGCTGGCGCTGCTGCTGGGCGGGCGGGCGTTTGCCGTCGAAGCGCCAACGCTGGACGTGCAGCAGTCCCAGGTCTTTCGCGCCTGGTTCGTGCGCATTGCCGAAGAGCAACTGACCCGAGGCCCGAGCCCGCGCTGGTATCAGCAGGATTGCGCCGGGCTGGTGCGCTTTGCCGCCAACGAAGCGCTGAAGGTCCACGATGAGAAGTGGCTGCGCAGCAATGGCTTGTCCAACCGCTACCTGCCGCCCGAATCGTCGCTGACCGACGAGCAACGACGCCTGGCCCAGCAATGGCAGCAGGGCGGCGGCAAGGTCGGGCCTTATGTCAACGCCATCAAACTGATCCAGTTCAACAGTCGCCTGGTGGGCCGCGATGTCGCTCAGGCACGTCCCGGCGACCTGATGTTCTTCGACCAGGGCGACGACCAGCACCTGATGATCTGGATGGGCCGCTACATCGCCTATCACACCGGCACCACAACCCCTACCGACAACGGCATGCGCTCCGCAAGCCTGCAACAACTCATGAACTGGAAGGACACCCGATGGATACCCGACGCAGCCAACCCCAACTTCATCGGCGTCTATCGACTCAACTTTCTCTCCCAATGACCGGTGCCCGCATGCTGCGCTTGTGTTCAAAACTACCCCTGTTGTTCGCCCTGTTGCTGGCACCTGTCGTCAACGCCGAAGATACGGTGGAGCCCAGCGGCTACACGCCGGTGTCCGGCGAAAGCTTCTTCCTGCTGGCCGACAGCAGCTTTGCCAGCGATGAGCAAGCCATGGTCCGCCTCGAAGCACCGGGCCGCGACTACCGTCGGTTCCGCATGGAGCCCTATGGCGGCGCCGACATTCGCGTCTATCGCATCGAAAAGCCGCTGGACTTCCTCAAGCGCCAGAAGAACCTGCACCGCGTGGTCAGCGACGGCCAGTTCAAGGGCGAAGGCCTGTCGAATACACTCGCGTACCTGTGGGACAACTGGTATCGCAAGTCGCGCCGGGTGATGCAGCGGGCGTTCTCCTATGAGTCGCGTCAGCAGGTCACCGAGCAAGTGCCGGAACTGAAAGTCGGTGATGCCCTGGTGGCACCGACCCCGTACGACGCACCGGCGCAATTCGCCTTGATCCCGGGCTTGCCGGTGGTCAGCCAGTTCCGTTATCCGCTGTGGCAGGCCAAGCCGATCCAGCCGCCGGCGGGCGTCAACCTGGCCGGTTCGTCCAGTGAATTCGTCAGCGTCGCGCCGGGTAACGTCTATGTGCCGCTGGGCCAGTTGAAACCAGGTCTGTACCTGGTGGAAGCGCTGATCGGCAAATACCGGGCGACCACCATGGTCTTCGTTTCCAACACCGTGGCCGTGAGCAAGATTGCCGGCGACGAGCTGATGGTCTGGGCCGCGCGCAAGCATGAAGGTCGTTCGGTGCCCAAGGTCAACGTGCTGTGGACCGACGGCCTGGGCGTGATGAGCAGTGGCGCCACCGATGAAGATGGCCTGTTGCGCCTCAAGCACGTCAGCCCGGAGCGTTCGTTCGTCATCGGCGAAGACGAGGAGGGCGGTGTATTCGTCTCGGAAAACTTCTATTACGACAGCGAAATCTACGACACCAAGCTCTACGCCTTCACCGACCGGCCGCTGTACCGGCCGGGGGATTGGGTGTCGCTGAAAATCGTCGGCCGTGAATTCAAGAACGCCCGTGATTCGGTGCAACCAGCCGCCGCCGATGTGAATGTCAGCGTGCTGGATGCCACTGGCACCGTGTTGCAGAACCTGGCCTTGAAACTCGACTCCAAGGCCGGCACCCAGGGCCGCTTCCAACTTCCGCAGAACGCCGTGGCTGGCGGCTACGAGTTGCGCTTCAGCTACAAGGACCAGCTCTACAGCAGTGCCTTCCGCGTGGCCGAGTACATCAAGCCGCACTTCGAGATCGCCCTGAACCTCGCCAAGCAGGATTACCGTACCGGCGAGCCGGTCAAGGGCAACCTGGTGCTGCTGTACCCGGACGGCAAGCCGGTGGTCAACGCTACGGTGAGCCTGAGCCTGCGGGCTCAGCAACTGTCGATGGTGGACAACGAGCTGCAATACCTGGGGCAATTCCCGGTCGAGTTGACCAGCAGCGAAGTGACCACCGATGACAAGGGCAACGCCACGCTGGACCTGCCTGCCGCCGACAAGCCGAGCCGTTACACGCTCACCGTGTTTGCGAGCGATGGCGCGGCGTATCGGGTCAAGACCACCAAGGAAATCCTCATTGACCGTGGCGCGGCGAATTTCCGCCTGAGCGCCCGCCAGCGTTTCAGTGCCACCGGCGAGAAAGTTGCATTCAGCTACAGCAACGAAGGCGCCAGCGAGCAAAGCAAAGCCGTGACGCCGGCCAGCTACGCCTGGGTACGCCTGGAAGACCAGAGCACCGGCGAGGGCAAACTGACGGCCAAGGACAAGGGCTTCAGCGTCGCTTTCGAGCGTCCTGGTACTTACAACCTGACCCTCAAGGATGACCATGGCCGAGTCATCGGCGCCGCCGGTCATTCGGTGACGGGCGATGGTATCAAGGCCGTACCGGGCACCGTCGAGATCGTCCTCGACAAAGCCGAATACAAGGCCGGTGAAGAAGCCCTGGCACTGATCACCTTCCCTGAGCCGGTCAGCGATGCGCTGCTGTCCCTGGAGCGGGATAAGGTCGAGGCCACGGCATTGCTGTCCAAGGGCGGTGACTGGCTGAAGATGGAAAAGCTCAGCGACACCCAATACCGCGCGCGCATTTCGGTGAAAGATGCTTTTGCGCCGAACATGACCTTCTCGGTGCTGTACACCAAGGGCGGTCAGTACAGCTTCCAGAACGCCGGTATCAAGGTGGTGACGCCGCAGGTCGACGTTGCCGTGGTCACTGACAAGGCCACTTACCGGCCGGGCGACACGGTCACTGTGGACCTGAGCACCCAGTTCGCCGGCAAGGCGATCCCGGCGCACCTGACCGTCAGCGTCGTCGACGAAATGGTCTACGCGTTGCAGCCGGAAGTGGCGCCGACCATCGACCAGTTCTTCTACCACCCGCGCCGCAACAACGTGCGTACCAGCGCCAGCCTGTCGTTCATCAGCTACGACGTGGCCCTGCCGGGCAGTCCTGGCGCACCGGGCAAGGCCAACCGCAGCGAACGCGGGGTCAAGGTGCTGGAGCGGCCACGGCGTGAAGACGTCGACACCGCCGCCTGGCAACCGGAGTTGATGACCGATGCCAATGGCAAGGCGCGCTTCACCTTCAAGATGCCGGACTCCCTGACCCGCTGGCGCATCACCGCCCGGGCCATCTCCGATGACGGCCAGGTCGGGCAGAAGAAGCAATTCATCCGTTCCGAAAGACCGCTGTACCTGAAATGGAGTGGCCCGACCCGTTTCCGCAGTGGCGACAAGCCGCAGTTGGGCCTGTTCGCGTTCAGTCAGGCCGAGAAGCCCGTGGCGACTGAACTGCTGATCCGTTACGCCGGCACCGAACAACGGGTGGTGGCGCAGCTGAAGAACGGCATCAACTACGTGGCGCTGCCGGCCCTGGCGCTGAGCAGCGGCGACCTGAGTGTGCAGTTGCAGGTCAACGGCGAGACCCAGGACACCCTGGCCGTGCGCCTGAACGCCAGCGGCGAGGGTTGGCAGGTCACCCAGAGCCAGCGCCTCGACGTAGCGAGCGGCGATACGCCGTTGTCCTTGCCGGCCGACGCCAGCGATATTCGCCTGCGCCTGGACGACAGCCCGCAAGCGCTGTTCCGTTCGGCCCTGGATGACCTGTTGAGCTACCCCTACGGTGGCGTCGAGCAGACCGCCAGCCAACTGCTGCCGTTGAGCATCGCCTACCCAAGCCTGGCGTCGAACCCGCAAGTTCGCGATCGCTTGCGCTTGATCATGCAGAACAGCCGCTTGCGCCTGGTGCAGATGGCCGGTCCGTCGGCAGCCTTCACCTGGTGGGGCCAGGACGGCGAGCCGGACGCGTTCCTCACCGCCTACGCCTATTACGCCGACTGGTACACCAGCAAGGCCCTGGACGTCAGCCTGCCGCCGGAACACTGGCAGCGCGTGCTGGAAACCTACGCCAAGCAGGCCGGTAACACGCCGCTGTTGCAACGTGCGCTGATCCTGTCGTTTGCCAAGCAGATGCAACTGCCGGTGAACACCCTGCTCAGCGGCCTGATGGAGGACCTGTCGAAGGCCGGTGCAGGCGCCAACGAGAGTGTCATGGACGGCGGCGAAGACAGCCTGGTCATGAACGCGCCGGATTCGGCCCTTGGCCTGGCGAGCGCTCGCGTGTTGACGGCTTCCCTGGCCAAGCAAGTGAAAGTGCCAATGCCGGATGCGTTCAACCGTCAACTGGATGCCGCGCAACAGCAACTGGCGGTCAGTTCCGAGCCGTTCGCCGAAGCCTTGCTGCTGTCGTTGCAATCCTTCGACCAGGCTCGCGCCAAGGCCCTGCTGGAGCGTGTCTTGCCACAGCAGTCCACCCTGGAGCGCGCCCTGACTCTGAGCTGGCTGCAACGCAGCATCGAACAAGCCGCGCCGGCAATCACCCTGGCACCGGGCGAAGGCTGGAAAGCCAAGCAAGGTCCGACCGGTGAAACCTATTGGCAATGGCAGGGCGCGCAGCTCCCGACCATGCTGACCCTGACCGGTGCCCAGGAACGTCCGTTGCAAGCGGCCCTGAGCTTCCAGAGCCAGCAACCGCCGCTGGCGTCGATGGCGGTGTCGATCACCCGGCGCCTGTCGCGTCTGGTGCCGGGCGACGAGGCCTTCACCTTCAAGCTCGAAGCGGTGGGCAACAAGCCGTTGTCCAGCGATGCCCTGTACCTGGATGAAGTGATCATCAACAGCAAGGCGCCGACGCCGCTGCGCTACGGCATGCTCGAAGTGCCGCTGCCGCCGGGCGCCGATGTGGAACGCACCACCTGGGGCATCCAGTTGATCGGCAAGGCTGACAGCGAGCCGACCTCCCTGGAGAAAGCCCGCTTCGAGCCGGGCCAGATGGCCTATGCGGTGCCGGTGGATGCCCTGAGCGGCGAACTGCGCCTGCGGCACTTGGTGCGCTTCTCCCAGAAAGGCCAGTTCAACCTGCCGCCGGTGCGCTTCACCCAGGTCTACGCGCCGCAGAATCAGGCGCGGGAACAGAAACCGGCGCTCGGTCAGGTGACGGTCAACTGATATGCGCAGGCGGTGGCTTGGGTGGTTGCTGTGCTTGATCCCTGCGCTGGCGACAGCGCAGGACGAGCCGTTGCGCCTGGCATTCGACGGGCAGTTGCTGCGAGTGAGCCAGACCCAGGTGCTGGATCGCCAACCGTTGCCCGATTCCTTGCAGACGCCGTTGGGCAGCCTGTGGAAGCTGTTTGTCTACGCTTGGCTGGTGGACACCAACGCCCGCGAGCCGGCTTACGAATGTCGCGGCGAGTCGAAAGAAGAGGTCTATTGCTGCAGCGCCGGGCAAAGCATCGGTCGCGACCAGGCGCTGGTGAAATCCTGTGGCCTTTACTTCGAACCGCAGCGCCTGGGGCTTACGGCCAATGGCTGGCGCGATTACTGGCAGGCCCGCCAGGCGCCGACGTGGCTGACGGACTTATCGACCTTGCAACCTCAAACCCAGGTGCCGGTCGCGCAACTGCTCAAGGCGCTGGCAACCTTGCCAGCCCAGGATCAGGCTCGCCGGGTGCTGCTGGACGTGGTGCTCAGTGCGGCGGACGGGCGGCTGGTCGGTGAATTGGGCAGCCGTCTGCGGGTCAAGACCTGGAGTTGGCTGGGTGACCAGGGGCCGGCGTCGCGCCAGGGCGGTTTTGCCGGTTGGCTGGCCGACGGCACCCCGGTGTGGGCCGGTGGGCGAGGGACCAGTCAACAGGTCCTGAAGGTTTACGCAGAGGGTTTGGCAGCGGCATTGCCGTCGCGCTGGCCGGTGGAAACCGGGCGCTGTGTCGAGGTCGGGCTGTTCGCCCGCTATCCGTTGCAGCGGGTGATGTCGGGCGAGCGTCCGGCCACACCGGGTCAGTTGCGCGGCGACTACCGCGTCGAGTTCACCAATGGCAACCATCTGGATATCCACAGCGATGGCGAGCTGTTCCTGACACCCGGCAAATTGGTGGCGCGACTGGATCGGGAAGAGTATGTCGCCCGGGTCCTGCAACGCGAAGCCAAGGCAGAGCCGGTCGAGGCCGCCAAGGCGTTGGCCGTGGCGATTCGCACTTACCTGCTGCAAAACGCCCAGCGCAACGGCGACTGCCTGAGTATCGACGACAGCAGTCATCGCCAACGCGTCGCGCCTCGCCCGGCAGCACCTGAAACCCGCGCCATTGCCGCCTGGACCAGCGACCTGGTGCTGGCCGGCACCGACGTTACCTATCACTCCGACCAGCCGGGTCCCGATAAGCTGTCCTGGCTGCAAGCGGTGGAGCAGGCCAACGCCGGCCAGCGCTACGACGCCATCCTGCTGCACGCCTACCCCCGCGCCAGCCTCAGCCGCTGGGATAATCCGGTGGCGTCCTGCGAGGCGCTGCCTGCGGCCCAGGAGTGGTTGCTGAAACAACGGCGTGGCTGGCGCTCGCGACTGGAAAGCGAAGTCGGCTACAACGAAATCAGCGCTTTCGCCGTCTGCCGCGTCGCCTTCGGTCGGCCCTATGTCGACCGCGAGCGCCAGCGCATCTACGTGCGCGGTGTGCTGTCGCTGCAAGACCGCCTCGACCTGACACATGAATACCTGCACCTGGCCTTTGAAGCGCATCCCAACGGCCAGGACGAAGACTATATCGAAGGGCTCGCCCGTCACCTTTTGCTGGAATAGACCATGACACTCCGTTATCCACAGGTCTTGCTGTTGCTCTGCGCTATGACCGCGTTGCCACAGGCCTACGCCGCCGACAACATCAAGCTCGACACCCCCATAGGCGGCTGGCGCAGCGGCGCGCCGGGCGGTGAGGGCGAGAACTACAGCCAGACCGTCAACTACCCGGCCTCGTCGGTGAATACGCCCCTGGGCCAGGCCGACACCGCCCGCATTCGCGGCCAGATCAAGGCGGCGCCCAAAGACAGCAGAGAGCCGGGCAAGCTGATCGTCAACGGCATGAGTATGCCGTTGAAGCTCGATGCCGAAGGGCGTTTCGACCGGCCGTATTCGTTCCCCAACGGCAGCAACAGCGTCGAAGTGCGCAGCCCCGATGGCCAGCATCGCCACCGCACGCAGTTTCTCAACATCAGCGGCGGCGCCACCCCGGCCAAACTGCGGGTGCTGCTGACCTGGGACAGCGACGGCACCGACATCGACCTGCACCTGGTCACCCCGGATGGCGCCCACGTCTGGTACGGCGACCGCGTCGCCCCTAACGGCGCCGCCCTCGACATTGACGTCACCACCGGCTACGGCCCGGAAATCGCCTCCATGCCGGCGCCGATCAAGGGCCAGTACCTGGTGTACGTGAACTACTACGGCGGCGGTTACCGCAATGTCTCGGATGATGAGGACAGCGAAGGGGGTGAGGAAGGCGAAGAAAGCGCCGCCCGCCAGGAACCCGAACAGGCCCTGACCACCGCGCAAGTCACCATCATCACCGAAGAAGGCACCCCGAACGAGAAGATGGAAACCTTCGTCGTGCCGATGCGGGCGGTGGGGGAGCTGACGTTGGTCAAGAGTTTTAGCTATCCATAAGGCGCGCCATCCAGCCGATGTCCAATGATTACTTCAACCTACGCAGGACCTCTGTGGGAGCGGGCTTGCTCGCGAAGAGGCCCTGCCAGTCGACATCTCTTCGCCTGACCCGCCGCTATCGCGAGCAGGCTCGCTCCCACAGGGTTTGCGCGTGGCAAAAAAATCTCACGCGTGAGCTATTGTGAGTTCCGAAAGTTAAGGGTAGTGTTTCTCACGCGTGAGTTTTTCACAGTGGGGTCAGCAGCATGCAATCCAGCTCTCCGACAGACCTGCCAGAGGGGTCTGTCACCGATTCAACGAGCCGTAAGGGAGAGCGCTCCAAACCTGCCGCGAAGAAACCGTCGAGCTTCTACATGAAGCAGATGCGCGCGGGCCTGAGTGCCGCCGGGTATGTGAAACACGAGGCTTGGGTGCTTCCCGAAAATCGAAGCCTGCTCAAGCAGATGGAGAAACAGCTACGCCAGCCGATTCTGGCTGGCTCATTCATGTCGGAGGATTACATGAGCGCAGGTAACAACTGGAACATCGATCGCCTCTACAGTGCCCTACAGGCTCTGGACGAAGTGGTTGCCAACGACATCACCCTTTCCCTGGTCCAAGGCTCCGAGTCCAGTATCAAGCTGGAAATGAACGACTTCGGTGGCTTGCCGATTTACATCGCCGTGGTGGGTGACCAGATCATCGTCGACACCGTGCTGGTGGATGTCGAGTCGATCAACGACGTCGCGGCCTTCAACGATGCGGTCCTGCGCAGCCGGGAAATGTTCCCGCTGTCCTCGATCGGCATCGAGTCCATGCCCAACGGGCAGGTGGTCTACAACATGTTCGGCGCCCTGAGCGCTGATTCGAGCCTGACCAACGTGGTCACCGAGGTCAAAACCCTCGTCGACAACGTCCAGCGCGCCAGCGAAGCCTTCGAACGCTTCTTCATCTAATTCGCCGAACAGGAACCTTTCCAATGACACAGTCCATCTGGAGCAAATTGTTCACCGCGCTGCGTGGCGGTGCCAACGAAGTCGGCGAATCGATTGTCGACCAACAAGCCCTGCGGATCCTCGACCAGGAAATTCGCGACGCCGACAGCGCCCTGGCGAACGCCAAGCGCGAGCTGGTGACCATCATGGCCAAGCACAAGCTGTCCACCGATCGCGTCAGCGAGTACAACGCCAAGATCAAGGACCTGGAATCCAAGGCTCTGGCCGCGATCCAGGCCAACCGCGAAGACCTGGCGCTGGAAGTGGCCGAAGCCATTTCGACCGTGACCAACGATCTGGACGTCGAGCAGAAGCAGGCTGCTGAGTTCGGCACCTACGCCGAGAACATGCGCAAAGACATCAGCAAGGCCGAAAGCCGCATCAAGAGCCTGCGCCAGCAAGTGGACATGGCCAAGGCCCGTGAAAGTGTGCAGAAAGCCCAGGTCAGTGCCTCTATCGCCAGCGGTGGCGCCAACGGCAAGCTGGAAACCGCCGTCGGCACCCTCAACCGCCTGCAAGCCAAGCAGCAACAACGGGCGGCGGAACTGCAAGCCCAGGACGAACTGACCGACGCCTCCACCGGCAACGACCTGGAGCGCAAACTGCGCGAGGCCGGCATCACGCCGAACGAAGGCAGCGCCAATGCGATCCTGGAGCGGTTGAAGAAAAAATCGGCGGAGTAATCTGTTCGAGTGTTCGCACTACCTGTGGCGAGGGAGCTTGCTCCCGCTGGACTGCGCAGCAGGCCCATTCGATTGGGGCCGCTTCGCGTCCCAGCGGGAGCAAGCTCCCTCGCCACGGTTCTCCCGGATTTAATTGTTGTGCAGCTACTTTCATCTGCACCGCGCAACAGGTTTAATGCTGCCCGGTAAGCGCATTCGATGTCATTCGGACATCACCCCGTTTACCCACCAGGAACCAAGCCCCACGGAGTCAGGGACGCAATGTCGATCTTCCTTTTGTTGCGCACGTACGCAGCGTCCTTTTTCCATCGGTTTGGCTGGGCGGGCCTGGTCATTGCGTTGGGCGTGCACCTGTCCACGGCCTGGATCGGCCTGGTGCTCCTCGGCGAGCAGCACCTTATCGCTGCCGCCACGTTCACTTACTTCTATCTCACCACCACGCTCACCGTCGGCTACGGCGACCTCGCGCCACAAACAGCGGCGGGACGGATTTTCGTGGCGACCTGGGTCATGCTCGGGGGCATTGCGCTGCTGACGGCGGCCATCGGCAAAACCACCAGCAGCGTCATCGATGTATGGAGAAAAGGCATGAAGGGCAAAGGCGATTTTACCGGCAAGAGCGGCCACACCGTGCTCATCGGTTGGGAAGGAGTGTCCAGTGAGCGGGTCATCGAGTTGCTGATGCAGGACGAAACGTCCAATGACAACCTGATCGTCATCTGCGACTGCGATCTTGAAGAAAACCCCATGCCCGGCAAGACCACCTTCATCAAGGGCGAGAGCCTGTCCTCGGTGGCGCTTTTGCAACGTGCCGGCGTGCCGGGGGCCGAACGGGTCCTGGTGCGCACCCATTCCGACGACCTGACCCTGGCCACCGTGCTGGCGGTCAACCAACTGGGCCCGGTCGGGCATGTGGTCGCCCACTTCAACGACAGCGAAATCGCCGCCCTGGCCAGCGCCTACGCGCCGAGCCTGGAATGCACTTCCAGCATGGCCATCGAGATGCTGGTGCGAGCGTCCCAGGATCCGGGTTCGTCAGTGGTCATCAACGAGCTGCTCTGCGTCGGCCAAGGCGCCACCCAGTACCTGATGAAACTGCCCGATACATTTGAAGCGACGTTCGGCGACCTCTATACCCGGATGAAAGCGCAACACAACGCTACGCTTATCGGCTACCGCGCCAAAGGCGCTCGACAGCCATCGATCAACCCGCCCGGCGCCACGCGCGTCGAGGGCGGCGAACTTTTCTATATCGCCTCCACGCGTCTCAAGGACATTTCCAATGGGATGGTTTAAACAGTTGATGGGGCTTGAGGCCCCGAACGCGGACAAGAACCCGAGCGTCCGCGACAGTTTGCCAATCGTCGGGCCGCTGGGCCTGGCGTCCGGCAAGCAGGTCACGTTCGACGCCTCGCTGAAGCTGTTGCTCGACGGCAACAGCGCCGTGGACATCCCTGGTCCCCAGCAGATCTGGGCCCTGGGCGTCGTCGACCTCGGGCAGTCGAACTGGCTGTCGCGCTGCTACATGGACGATGAGGATTACTGGCTGCAGGTGCACACCAGCGGCGACATCGCCGGCCAGGTCGAGTCGGTGATTCTGTTCAATTACCTCAGCTACGTCACCATCAGCAGCGAAGCCGAGTTGCGCCGACTGGCCGGCCCTGAAAGCCTGATCGGCCTGCCGACCTACACCCTCAACGGTGTCGAATACTACCGCGAGTGGGGCACCGAGCCGGGCCAGACCGAACTGGTGGCGTTGAGCGAGCGCGTGACCAATCCCGAGGAGTACTACGGCGTCGAGCACCGTTCGATGCTGTACGCCCGCGACACCGGCCTGACGGATCGCCGGGAGTTCCTGCTGTTCTCTGTCGAAGAGGACGCAGAAGGCACCGTCAGCTTGAGCACTTCGCTGGGTATTTCGCTGTACACCACTGACCTGAATACTTTTTGAACAAGGATAAAGTCCATGCTTGAAGCGCTCTCCGTTTCCCTGAACAAGCCTGCCGTGCTCGGCTTCGTTCTGTACATCCTCGGCGCCGCCGTGCTGTTCGCGCTGTTCCAGTTCATCTACACCCGCGTCACGCCGCACAAGGAATTCGAGCTGATCCGCTCGGGCAACGTGGCCGCTGCCATCGCCCTGGGCGGTGCGATCATCGGTTTCGCCATTCCGGCCAGCAACGTGATTGCCTACTCGGTCAGCATCCTCGACTTCGTCGTATGGGCAGTGATCGCCGCGTTCGTCCAACTGCTGGCTTTCCTGGTGACCAGCCTGGTGCTCAAGGGCGCTTCGGAGCGCATCAAGAAAGGTGAGATCGCCGCGGGCATCTACATCGCGGCCGTGGCCATCAGCGTCGGCATGTTGAACGCCGCGTGCATGACGCCGTCCCCGAACTGATCGCGCCAGGAGACCCCGATGAAACGAAGCAAGTACGTTCAGCTCTCGCTGGCCGCGTCGGTCGCCTTGGCGATATCAGGTTGTGGGCCGACGGAAAAAACCTACAAATTGCAGAAGAAGTACAACTTCCAGTCCGTGCAGCAGTGCGTCGATGAAAAACTGCCGGTGGATGTGTGCTCGGACGCGTTCATGAACGCCATGGCCGAGCATCGCCGCATCGCGCCGGTGTACGACAACCAGGCCGATTGCGATGCCGATTTCGTCGCTGACTGGTGCCAGCAGGACTCCACCGGCAAGTTCATCCCCAAACTGGGAGGCTTCGAACTGACCGCCAATGGCGAAGTCACCCAGTCCCAGGTGGACGCCGCGGCGGCCCAATTGCCAGCCTCTGAAGCGAACACCGGGGGTTCGGGTTTCTCCGGTGGCAGCCTGCTCACCGGATTGCTGATCGGCAACATGCTGAGCAACAACCGCAACAGCTATTACTCCGAGCCGGTCTACCGTTACCGCGATGATCGTGGCGGCTTCGGATCTTCGACGCTGGCCCAGCGAGTCGAGAAGGGTTCGACCTTCACCAAGTCGAATCAGGCGCGGTATGGCAGCTACACCGACACGGTTCGCTCCGCCAACAAGTCGGTCTCCGTCGCCTCGTCCACTTCCCGCGGTGGTTTCGGCAGCAAAGCCAGCGCCCGCAGCGGTTGGGGTGGTTCCAGCAGCAGCTTCGGCGGCTGAGGAACGAGGGCCATGAAGAAGATCCATTGCGCCGAACGCCCGGACTGGAAACAGACCGCCGAGAGCCTCGGCTTTCTGTTCCATACCATCGACGGCGAACCCTACTGGGACGAGAGCGCGTATTACCAGTTCACGCTCAAGCAGATCGAGGACGATCTGGAGGACCCGACCACCGAGATCCATGACATGTGCATGGACCTGGTGGCCCGGGTGGTGCAGAGCGAAGAACTGCTGGAGCGCCTGAGCATTCCCGCGCCGTTCTTCGACCTGGTGCGCAGCTCATGGCTCGAAGGTCACCCGCACTTGTATGGGCGCATGGACTTCTCCTACAACGGCAACGGCCCAGCCAAGCTGCTGGAACTCAACTACGACACGCCGACCAGCCTGTACGAGGCGGCGGCGTTCCAGTGGGGCTGGCTGGAGCAGTGCATCGAGCGCGGCCTGCTGCCGGCGCATGCCGACCAGTTCAACAGCATCGACACCAAGCTGCACCAGGCCTTTGCCCAGTTGCAGATCAAGCAACCGTTCTACTTCGCCTCGATGAAAGACTCGGTCGAAGACAAGGGCACCACCGACTACCTGCGCCTGATCGCGGAGAAAGTCGGCATCGAATCGCGGCACATCGACATCGAGGACATCGGCCTGAACAGTGAAGGCCGTTTCGTCGACCTGGAAGAACGCTGGATTCCACACCTGTTCAAGCTGCACGCCTGGGAGTTCATCTTCCACGAGCCGTTCGGGGAAGCGATTGCCCAGAGCGATACGCAGTTTTTTGAGCCGGCGTGGAAATCAATCATCTCCAACAAAGGCATCCTGCCGCTGTTGTGGGAATTCAACAAAGGCCACCCGAACCTGCTCGCCGCGCACCTGGACACCGACCCTGGCAAAGCGGTGCCCAAGGGCTGGGTGCGCAAGCCGTACTTCTCCCGGGAGGGCGCCAACATCGAGCTTCAGACCGCTGATGGCTTGATCGTCAAGGAAGACGGCCCATACACCGACGCGCCGTTCATCCTCCAGGAATTCGCGCCGCTGCCCCGGTTTGGCGACAGCTACACGCTGATCGGTTCATGGGTCATCGGCGACCAGGCGGCCGGCATCGGCGTACGGGAAGACAACAGCCTGATCACCAAGGATTCGAGCCGGTTCCTGCCGCATTTGATTCTGGATTGAGTGAATCGCTGCCACCGAGATCCATGTGGCGAAAGCGCTCTTGTGGCGAGGGAGCTTGCTCCCGCTGGGCTGCGCAGCAGCCCCTCTCCAAGTTTAATTTGGCTTGCCTGACACACCGCGGCGTCTGGTTTTGGGGCTGCTTCGCACCCCAGCGGGAGCAAGCTCCCTCGCCACAGGGTGCTTCACCGTCTGTCGCTTCTGTGGAATTCCCTTACCCCCGTCCAGTCGATTTCAAGAGACCCGACTCAAAAACGAAACACACGCCGTCCCCCGCGAAGGAGGCCATCCATGCGCGTCCACCATTTGAACTGCGGTTGCATGTGCCCGGTGGGCGGGGCGTTGTTTGATGGTTACAGCCGAGGGCTGACGGCGTGTCTGGTGTGTCACTGCCTGCTGATCGAGACCGACACCAACGGCCTGGTCCTGGTGGACACCGGTTTCGGCCAGCGGGATATCCAGACCCCCGAACGCTTGAGTCGCTTCTTCCGTACGTTCAACAACATCCAGTTCGAGCATCGCCTCACGGCGCTGGAGCAGGTCCGGCGCCTGGGTTTCGATGCCCACGACGTGCGACACATCCTCCTGACTCACCTGGATTTCGACCATGCCGGCGGGCTTCAGGATTTTCCTCAGGCGCGGGTACATGTGATGCGCGACGAGATGGCGATGGCGCGCTGCGCCGAGAGCTGGCTTGCCCGAAGACGGTTCCAGGCGCGGCAATGGCAAGGTGTGGACGGTTGGGAGTTCTACACGCCCGAGGGCGACACCTGGTTCGGCTTCGACTCGGTGCGGGCGCTGATCGGCGCTGAAGACGAGGACATCTTCCTGGTGCCGCTGCAGGGGCACACCGCCGGCCACGCCGGGATCGCCTTGCGTACGTCGGACGGCTGGATGCTACACGCCGGCGATGCGTACTTCTTCCACGACGAAATCCACCAACCCGAACGCCACTGCCCGCCGGGCATGCGCTTCTATCAATGGATGATGGACACCGACCGCCCGGCCCGGATGCACAACCAGAATCGTCTGCGGGAATTGGCCCACAGCCATGAGCAGAAGCTGGAGATCTTTTGCAGCCACGACGCCCGGGAATGGGAACGGGCGATGGCCCGGGCGAATACCGTGCGGACGAATTCGAGTATTCGGCAAATTTAACCCCGTCCCGTGGCGAGGGAGCTTGCTCCCGCTGGGGCGCGAAGCGGCCCCCTTCACATTGCATGCATCTTGCCTGGCACGCCGCAGTGGCTGGTTTTGGGGCTGCTGCGCAGCCCAGCGGGAGCAAGCTCCCTCGCCACGGGTGCTGTTGGGTGTCAGTTACTTGCGGCTATCCTCAGGTCCACCAATACCGAACCAGATGAAAGAAGATCGGCGCGGCGAAGCACACCGAGTCCAACCGATCGAGCATGCCGCCGTGGCCTTCGATCATGTGCCCCCAGTCCTTGACGCCGCGGTCGCGCTTGATCGCCGACATAACGATGCCGCCGGCAAAGCCCAGCAGGTTGATCAGCAAAGCGATGAGAAACGACTGCCACGGATTGAACGGCGTGATCCACCACAACGCGCCGCCGATCAGCGAGGCCAGCAGGATGCCGCCGGCGAAGCCCTCGACGGTTTTCGACGGTGACAGGTTCGGCGCGATCTTGTGTTTGCCGAACAACTTGCCGCACACGTACTGCAGCACATCCGACAGCTGCACGACGATCACCAGGTACGCGATCAGCAGCAGGTTGCGCCCTTCGAAACCGGCGATATCCAGCGTCAGCAATGCCGGCACGAAAGAGATGCAGAACACCGCGATCATCAGCCCCCACTGAACCTTGGAAGCACGCTCCAGGAAGTGCGTGCTGTCCCCGCCGAGGGACGCGAGGATCGGCAGCAGCAGAAACACGTACACCGGGATGAAAATCGAAAACAGCCCGTACCAATCGGAGTAGATCAGCAGGTATTGCAGCGGCAGCGCCAAATAGAACGCGGCCACCAGCGCCGGATAGTCACTGCGTCGGGTCGGCGTCAGCGTCATGAATTCCCGCAGCGCATAGAACGACACGGCGTAGAACAACAGGATTACCGCCGCGTTGCCGAGCCAGAACGCGATGCCGATCACCAGCACCATGACCCACCAGGCGTTGATCCTCGCGTTGAGGTTATCGATCACCGAGTTCGGCGCGCCCTTGGTCTTTAGCTTGAGAATGAAACCGATCAGCGAAGCCAGCACCAGAATGGCGCCGATGCCACTGAACAACATCACGGTATATCGATCCATGTCAGACGTGCTCCGGGGCCAGTGCCAGCAGCGCGGCGCGGCTGCGTTCGAGAAATTGCTCTTTGCTTTCACCCTCTTCGATGCACAAAGGCTTGCCGAAACTGGTGGTGCACAACAGCGGCAAAGGCAACACCCGGCCCTTGGGCATGACCCGGTTGAGATTGGCGATCCACACCGGGATCACCTCGACCTCAGGATGGCTTTTCATCAGGTGATAGATCCCGCTCTTGAACGGCAACAGGCCCTCGTCGGGGTTGCGCGTGCCTTCGGGGAAAATGATCAGCGAATCGCCGTTTTCCAAGGCTTCGAGCATCGGCTGCAAAGGGTTGTACCCAGGATCCTTACGTTCGCGGTCCACCAGCACGCCGTTGAAGACCCGATTGATGATGTAGCGGCGCAACGGACTTTTCTGCCAATAGTCGGCACCGGCCACCGGACGAGTGAGCTTGCGCAGCGCCGGCGGCAGCGAGGCCCAGAGCAGCACGAAATCGCCATGGCTGCTGTGGTTGGCAAAGTAGATCCGCTGCACCGGCTGCGGCGCGCAACCGAGCCACAGGCTGCGGGCGCCCGTGACCATGCGGGCAGCGGAGGTGATGAGGTTGGCGACCACGGGTTCGAACATGAGGATTCCTTGTCCCGAGAATTTAAACAGCGACGCAGTGCTTGAGTGGACCGTGGCGAGGGAGCTCGCTCCCGCTGGGCTACGAAGTAGCCCCCTGAATCTGGCGTGCCTTAGGTATTTGGGAGGGCTTCGCCCTCCAGCGGGAGCAAGCTCCCTCGCCACAAAAAACAGCAAGTATTGGTTAAGCAAAAACTATGTCTGGAAGGCTAGCCAGGGGCTGCTCAAAATAAAGCCCAGCGTCAGGACAATTTGTGCGGCCAGCAGCAGCGATTGCCGACGCAACAGCCGCAACGCGCCATGGCTGCGTTCGGTCCAGAGTCGACCGCCACGCTCGGCCGGTTGCAAGCCAAGGGCGTTGAGGGCCCGGTCCAGTGCCTCGGTGCGCTCGGCCAATGGATGGGTGCCGTCGGCGACGCGCTGGAACAGATCGGCATCGAAGGCCACACGTAGCGCCCAGTATTTTTGCAGCACGCCCAAGGTGAACAGCAGCGCGCTGAACAGCAGTAACCAGGGATCCGTCCGCCCCAGCAGCCACTGACCTAATCCCAGCAGCGCTGCCAACAGGGTCAGGCCGGTGGAGAACTGATCCAGCGAATGACCCCGGCGCAGCAGGCTCGCCACGGCGTGCAGTTCCATATCACTGCTCATGGACTAACGATCCCAGCGCCTGACGGTGCGCCTGATGCAACACGACTCGCGGGCGAACCCGTTGGATTTGCGCGATGGCCTCGTCGACACTCACCGCCCGCCCACTGTGCAGCAGCCACGCGGCCAGCGCCGTGGCGCTACGTGAATAACCCAACGCGCAGCAGACCAGCACCGGCCCATGCTGGCGCAGGCTCTCAATCGTCTGCGCCGCTTCCAGGCATTGCTCGGCGGTGGGCGCGGTGAGGTCGAGCACCGGCAACGAGCGATAGGCGATCCCCGTGCTGTCCATGGACAACTCGGCACACAGATCGAGCACACCGGCAAAGGTGCCGTCCTTCAATTCCGGCGAAGTAGGAATCCGTCCCAGCCAGACGTTATCCAGCACGTGATCCGGCTGCGGATGCTTACGCGTCCACCAGCGGGAATTGATCCAGGCCGCGGCGAGATAGGGCGCGAGCATCCAGCGCACCGCCGGGCTCAATCGGCCATCGGCACGCTTCTGGAAACCGCCGGCATCGAACAGCAGATAATTCAACGCCACCCACAGCACTGCCACCGCCGGCCAGATCAACCACAGCCACGCGCCGCCGAAGGCAAACGCCGGGATGAACAACGCCGCAGCGCCCAGGGCATAACGCAGGGCCAGTTGCAGGCGTTTCGGATCAGCCGTCAGGCGAGCACTTTGCAGTGGGGAAGGGCGGTCCAGCGGCCACAGCCAGACACACAACCAGCCGGCCAAGGCACCGGTGGGCAGGTCAATGAAGTGATGCTGATAAGTTGTCAGCACCGACACGCCAATCAGCGCGAACCAGCCGTGCATCAGCCAGCGCCAGACACCTTGCAGGTGCCGCTGATAGCAGACCCAAAGGATCACCAGCAACGCGATGTGCAGCGACGGCGCCTGATTGAACGGCTTGTCGAACCCCGCCAGCACCTCGAACAGCCAACCGAACACCCCGTCCATTTCCGGGCGGGGGAAGGTAAAGCGCAACGGCCAGAGCAAGAAGCAGCTGACCGCAATCACCTGGGCCGTAAGCAAACGCAGGGCGTGGCGCTTGAGTTCGTCGCGGCTGGTGGGCAGCAGCAGGGACAGGCCGTACAGCAGATCGATCGACCAATAGGGCACGATCGTCCAGGCCATGAACGGCATGTGGCTTTCCCAGCCGAACACCAACGTGCCGACATCGTCACGCTGGGAGGTGACCCAGGTGGCGAAGCCGTAGGTGCTGAAGAACAGCGGCGCCAGCAACAGCAGCCACAGCACTGCCGGTTTCAGCAGGGCGGGCTCGCGGGTCGGTGCGATGACGGCACTCATTACTGCACGCGCTGAGCCAGCGAAACGCTGAAGATGCCCCATTCATCGACCCGCAAGGTGATCTTGCGGAAACCGGCCGCCTCGACCAACTGATCCATTTCCGCCTGGCTGCGCCGACGCATCACCCAGGCCTGGCCGGCACGGTGGCTGGTCAGGGCGCGGGCGATCAGCTCCAGCTGCGGGTGCCATGGCTGACCGGTGTAGACCAGGAAACCACCGGGCTCCACCGCTTCCGCCAGACCGGCTAGGGAGCCGCCGACCATCTGGTTATCGGCAAACAGCTCATACAAACCGGAGACCACCGCAAGGGTCGGTTTCGGTTCCAGGGCTGCCAGATCCTGGCGGTCGAAGGCATCGCCCTTGACGAAACGCGCGATGTCGCCCAAGCCTTTTTCGACGATCAGCGCACTGCCGTCTCGCACGTTGATGTCGCTGTAATCCCGCAACAGGATCGATTCCGGCAACGGGCTGACCCCTTGCAAGGCTTCGAGAATGTAGCGGCCATGGCCGGCAGCGATGTCGACAATGCGCACCTCGCGGTTTTCTTCGCGCAGCTTGCCCATCGCCAGGCGCAGCAGTTCTTCGACGTGCAATTTACGCTGGCGAATGCCGCGCCAGCCGATGGAGTTCAGGTAGTTCTTGTCGATCATCCGGCCCACCGCCGAGGTGCCGGTGGGGCGGTTGCGGTAGACGTAATCCAGGGTGCTGCCGGAGTCGAATCCGGTGTCGAAGCCCAGCTTGACCCCGTCCGACATTGTGCTGCCAAAGCGCATGCTGGCGCGGGTCATGCGCCAGTACAGGTCGCGCAGCGAGTTGTGCGGCAGCGGCGTCGCCAGGCACTCGGCTTCGGCGCAGGTCGCGCCGATGCGGTCGGCGTCCAGCAGGGAAGGGCGCTCTAGCGGAGTTTCGAAGTTCTGCAGGATGAAGCGTCGCGCACTGGCAATCGCCGGGCCACGGTTCTTCTCGCCCAGGGTGTCGTGGAAGAACCCCGGCAGGATGTGTTTTTCTTTGCGCAGGCTGCCCAGCCGCTCGAAGAACTGCTCCTGGGGTTTGCGATGCACCACGAAGTCCGAACCGGAAATCAACAGCTGGGTCGGCACCTGGATCGCCTGGGCGTCGGCCACCACCCGGTCGGCGGCTTCGTACAGGCCCAGCAGCACGTTCACCGAAATCGCCTTGGTGATCAGCGGGTCGCTGTCGTAGGACGCCACGCGTTCCGGATCATGGCTGAGGAATTTCGCCTTGACGTAACTGTTGACGAAAAAGTTGCCGCGAAACTTGCGCATCAGCGCCAGTCCCGGCCGGGCGAACGGCACGTAGAGCTTGACCTTGAACGCCGGCGACGCCAGCACCAAGGCGCGAATGCGCGGCGCGTAGTCGTGGACCCAGGTCGAGGCGATCACCGCGCCGACGCTTTGCGCCACCACGGCGATGTTCTGCTCGTCGATCTGATGCGCCGCGCCAATGTGATCGCAGAAAGTCTGCACGTCCCGTGCACTGGTGGCGAAGCTCGGGCTGTCGCCCCGCTCGCCGGGGGACTGGCCGTGGCCGCGGGCGTCCCAGGCAAAGAATTCGAAGCCGGGCAAATCCAGCTCATCCACCAGATGCGCGATGCGCCCGGAGTGTTCGTGACCACGGTGAAACAACAACACGGCCTGGCGCGGTTCGCCTGGGTTTTCGGCCACGGCGGGCCAGTGCCGGTAGAACAACTCCACGCCATCATGGGTGATGAACGTCCGGTTTTGAGCTTCGCGCATTGCAAGTTCCTTTATGCTGAGGGAGCGTTTTCCTTCACTTGGCCCAGGCCCTGACGCACCCGATTGACCAAGGTATAAACCAGCAGGGCGGCCACCACCGCCATCACACCATCGACCCACAACGCCCCGAGCCAGCCCAGGGCAATACCGGTCGCCAACACGCCAAGCACAAAGGCCCGGTCACTCTTGCCCATCGGCCCGTCATACCGCCGCGAAGCCCCGACCATCGCCCCCAGCACACCGGCGTATTCGCTGAACAACGCCAACAGCGTGACCAACAACACCAGTAACAGACTGGTATCGGGAATCAGCGCAAAAGGCAGGATCAAGGCCGCGTCGGCGATGATATCGCAGAGCTCATTCAGGTACGCGCCCAGGTGCGATTGCTGGCCGAACTCCCGGGCGAGCATGCCGTCCACGGCGTTCAGGGCCATGCGCAAGAACATCCAGATCGGCACCAGTACGAAGACCCACGGGTGCTGGGCAAACCCGGCGACCACCGCGCCGACCAGTACCGAAACCACACCGGCCAGCAAGGTGACCTGGTTGGCGGTGGTGCCGTTGTCGTAAAGCCGCTGGACCGCGGGCCGCAGCAGGTTCTGGAAGGCGGGTTTGAGTTGGTAGATAGAGGGCATCTGGGCGCAATCTCGGGCCGGTTTTTCGGATGAACGGTGTGCAGGTGCGAGATTACGACAGGTTTGGGGATTGCTGGGGGGAATTTGTTGGGAATGCGTGAGAATAGGCATTTGCTGACGGAAATTTCCTTCGGCGCGCCTTCTGTGGCACGCATCCTGTGGGAGCGGGCTTGCCCGCGAAGATGGGCGGGCAGGCTGTTTATTTTTTTGACCGTGTATATATCCATTGCTGTGGTAACGGCTACTTATGGTTCCGCCCTGACGGCGGCTTACTTTTGATAGAGCGCAAAAGTAAGCAAAACGCTCTCGCCCCACCACTGGGCACCTCGCCAAGGCTCGGTGTTCCCTCACTCCGGCATTGCTCCGTGGGCCCGCCGCGATGGGCCATCCATGGCCCTGCGCGGCTAACCCGGCATCCATGCCGGGTTGCCC
>Ga0209370_1000255_pt1 | contig 92566 bp, 81 predicted proteins | sample AgamicAtPrz_FD_187164 | JGI IMG/M metagenome (GOLD analysis project Ga0209370, IMG submission 187164) | Agave microbial communities from Guanajuato, Mexico - At.P.rz (SPAdes) (version 2) | ecosystem: Host-associated > Plants > Phyllosphere > Phylloplane/Leaf | place: Guanajuato, Mexico...
GGGGGGGGGGGGGGGGGGGGGGGGGGGGGGGGGGGGGGGGGGGGGGGGGGGGGGGGGGGGGGGGGGGGGGGGTGGGTGGGGGGGGGGGGGGGGGGGGGGGGTGGGGGGCGGGGGTCACAGGGGGGCCGCCGTCCGTTCCGCCCAGGCGCGCAGGGCGTCGGCCTGCTCGGCGGCGCCGTGGGTGTCGCTGCCCCACGGGTCCTTGAAGAAGAACCCGAGCTCCGGCACCACGCCACCGATCCCGGCCCGGTCGGCCAGGGCCAGCAACCGGGTCAGGTCCAGCACCATCGGCGCCGCCAGCATGGAGTCGTAGGCGCTCCACGTGGTCTGCAGTGTGATCCGGGAACCGAGGAAGCCCTGCACGTGCACGTGGTCCCAGGCCACCTTGATGTCGCCCAGGTCCGGGACGTTGTCGATGTGCAACGGCGTGACGTCGGAGCCAGTCAGGTCGCGCAGCCCCCGGGTCTTGGAGGCCAGCTTGGAGCGCACCGCCTCCGGGTCGGCCAGGGTGGCACCGTCCCCGCCGCCGAGCAGGTTCGCCCCGGCCCAGGACAGCACCCGCAGACCACGGTCGGTGAACGCGGGGGCCAGCACCGTGCGCAGCCAGGTCTGCCCGGTCTTGCCGTCCTGCCCGGCCACCGGCACCCCCGCCTCGCGGGCCAGCTCCAGCAGCGGTCGCATCCCGGTGGACGGGGTGAAGCAGGCGTAGGGGCTGCCCGCGATCAGCGCGGCCCAGGCGGCGACCGACGACGGGGGCAGCAGCACCCGGTCCGGTTCGGTCAGCTGCACGACGTCCACGTCATCGATGTCCTGCGGCGGCTCGGTGGACGACAGATCGACCACCACCACCCGCTCCAGGCCGTGGCGGTCGCGGAAGTCCACGATGTCGGCCGCGAGCCGCTCCGCCTCCTGCTGCTGGCTGTGACCGGGCGGCAGGGTGGCGTAGCCGGGGCGGACCTCAGCGTCGGCCAGTTCCAGGTCGTCGTGGCTGGCGGCCAGCAGCGCGGCGGGGATCATCCCGGCGTCCACCAGGGTCTCGGCGCGCTTGGTCAGCGACACGTGGCTGACGTCATGACCACCGACCACGATGTCGGCGAAGTCCACCAGGCCGGACCAGCCGCTGGTGACGCAGCCCTCGGCGCCGACGTGACCGCGGGCGATCGCCGCCAGGCCGAGCACCGCGGTGGTGGCGACCGAGCCGCGCGCGCCGATCAGCCACAGGCCGGTGCTCACGCCTCCTCCCGGGTGGAGAACGCGGAGTCGAAGGCCGCGTCGGGGGCGTCGAAGGCCAGCGACCGCACGAACTCCAGTGCCTGCGGCGCACCGAGCAGGCGGTCCATCCCGGCGTCCTCCCACTCCACCGAGATCGGGCCGTCGTAGCCGATGGCGTTCAGGGTGCGGAAGGCGTCCTCCCACGGCACGTCGCCGTGTCCGGTGGAGATGAAGTCCCAGCCGCGGCGCGGGTCGGCCCAGGGCAGGTGCGAGCCGAGCCGCCCGTTGCGGCCGTTGGTCATCCGCTTGCGGGTGTCCTTGCAGTCGACGTGGTAGATCCGGTCGGCGAAGTCGATCAGGAAGCCGATCGGGTCCAGGTCCTGCCACACCATGTGGCTCGGGTCCCAGTTCAGGCCGAAGGCCTCCCGGTGGCCGATCGCCTCCAGGGTGCGCACGGTGGTCCAGTAGTCGTAGGCGATCTCGCTCGGGTGCACCTCGTGCGCGAAGCGGACGCCGACCTCGTCGAAGACGTCCAGGATCGGGTTCCACCGGTCCGCGAAGTCCTGGTACCCGGCCTCGATGGTCTCGGCGCGGACCGGCGGGAACATCGCCACGTACTTCCAGATCGCCGAGCCGGTGAAGCCGACCACGGTGTCGACCCCGAGCTTGGCGGCCAGCCGGGCGGTGTGCTGCATCTCCTCCGCTGCCCGCTGCCGGACGCCCTCCGGGTCGCCGTCGCCCCACACCCGGGGCGAGAGCATGTCCTGGTGCCGCTGGTCGATCGGGTCGTCGCAGACCGCCTGGCCCTTGAGGTGGTTCGAGATCGCCCACACCTTCAGCCCGTGCCGGTCCAGGATGTCGCGGCGGGACTGCACGTACTCCTCGTCGTCCCAGCGCCAGGGGTCCAGGTGGTCGCCCCAGCAGGCGATCTCCAGACCGTCGTAGCCCCACCCGGCGGCCAGCTCGGCCACCTTCTCGAACGGCAGGTCGGCCCACTGGCCGGTGAACAGGGTGATCGGTCGCATGTCTTCTCCTTTGCAGCGATGGGTCAAGCGGTGCGCAGCGCGTCGGCGACGGCGGCGTCGACCGCGCGCTGCTGGGCTGCCTTGCGCCGGCGTCCGGCCCCGGCCCGCCACACGATCAGCGCGACCAGCAGCAGCAGGCCGGCGATCTGAGTCCAGGGCACCGCCCAGGCATTCGCGGAGGCGGAGGCGGTCGGCACGGCGACCCGCTCGGCGTCCCCACCGGGCAGGGCGACCACGGTGCCGCCGACACTGATCTCGGCGGTGGCGAGCACCAGCGGCCAGACGTCCTCCAGGGTGGCGGTGCGCTGCACGGTGGCGCCGGGGATCAGCTCCGGCAGGTCGACCTGTGCGGCCGGGGTGCTGCCCCAGCCGAAGGGACCGCCGACGGTCACGGTCTCCCCCGGCGCGATCCGGGCGTTGCCGGTGTTGGTCACCGCGAAGCTCACCGTCGCGGTGCCCGGGGTCAGCGGGTTGGCGCCGGCGCTGAGGTACTGCACCTGCACGTCGTCGACGGTCAGTGCGGGGGTGAGGTCACCGGTCACCCGCAGGTGCACCCGGGAGCCGAGGCGGCGGTCGACGGTGACGCCCTCGGCGTTCTCCACGCGCAGGGTGGAGACCACTCCACCGGCGTAGTCGCCGGGCTGGGCGTCGGTCGGGACGGTGAGGGTGAAGGGCACCTCCACCGACTCGTTCGGCGGGACGGTGACCGGGCTGCTCGCGGCGACGGTCCAGGCGCCGACCGCCTCGGACTGCTCGCCCGCCGCGACCAGGTCCAGCGTGCCGTCCGAGGTCAGGAAGCCATCGGCGGCGTAGACGTCCAGGCTGAGCGGCTCGCCGCCCCGGTTGGTGACGACGATCGCGTCCTGCACCGTGCCCCCGGGCGGCAGCCGGTAGGCGAAGTTGGGCCGGTCGGTGCCGTGCACGGTGTTGGCCGGACGGACACCCCAGGACACCTGCTGCGGATCGGTGGCGGCGTCGGCGCGCGGGGCGAAGGCGAAGATGCCCGCGAGCGCCAGGGTGAGGGTGAGGATCAGGGTCCGGAGCACGACGCGCACGGCGGTGCTCGACGGACGTGGGAGTGGGAGCGGAGCGGTCACGTCGTCGTGGCCGCGGGTGGAGCTGGTGAACATGGCAACCGCCTGTTGAGGGAGTGGGCGGGGGTGGGGCCGCCGTCCCGCCCGGGATGAGGACCGGGCGGGACGACGGCGTGCCGGTCAGCTCAGCGCGGTGAGCGTGAGCGTCGCGGTGTAGGTGCCCGACGGGGCGTCCAGCGGCAGCTGCAGGTCGAGGTCGGCACCGACCAGCGACGAGCCACGGCCGTGACCCTCCTCGGCGGAGGCCAGCGTGCGGGCGACCGACAGGCCCTCGCCGCCACCCTCCAGGGCGCTCGGCACCGGCGCACCGGCCACCGCGTCGCCCGCGTTCTCCAGGACCTGCGGGGTCCAGCCCAGGAAGGAGGAGGACAGCGCCTGGCCCCCGGCCTGGAAGTCGGAGACCTGCGCGGTGATCGACCACACCGGGTCACCCGCCCGGGTGTCCTGCACCCGGACCGGCACGATCTCGCCGGTGGCCTGGTAACGGTCCTGGAGTTCCTCGGCGACCCCGAGGTTCACCAGGCCGTTGCCGCCCTCCAGCGACCAGGTCAGCTCGCCCGCCCGCTGCTCCGGCACGGTGACCGCGATGGCCTGGTCACCGGCGACCGCCTCGCCCGGCTGCTCGCCGGTGAAGTCGCCGTCGACCGATCCGGCGGTGATCCCGGGGCCGAAGGCGGCGGCCGGGTCGTTGCCGTCCAGGGTGATCGCGCCGTAGACGGTGGACTGGGCGACCCGCAGATTCGCGGTGTTGCCGCTCAGCACCAGGTTCCCGCCGACGGTGTTGCCCCACGCGGCCGCCGAGCCGTCGGCGTTGGCGCCGATCAGCACGTCACGGGAGGACCCGGTCACCGACAGGTTGCCGCCGACCACCGCCCCGGCGACCAGCGCGCCGAAGTCGGCGTCGGCGATCGACACGTCACCGTCCACGCCGGTGCGGACCAGATCGACGTAGGTCGGCGCCTGGGCCAGCACGCCGCCGGTGATCTGGGAGTCGGTGATCTCCACGTCCACGCCCCCGGTGGCGACCGAACCGGCCACCTCCAGGTCGTTGAGGTAGAGGAAGCCGACCCGGGTGTCGGTGGCGTAGACGCTGATGTCACCGCCGACGGTGGTGCCGTCGATCAGCACCCCGTAGGGATCGGTGGCGAGCACGTCCCCGGTGATGGTGGCCGATGTCGCGTCCAGCCAGCCACCGGCCTCGACGATCACCGATCCCTCGACGGTCGCGCCGCCGAGGGTGCAGTCGGCACCGGCCGGGACCACCAGGTCACCGGTGACGGTCTGGTCGCCGAGGTCGGTGGTGCAGTCGGTCCCGGCGGCCTGGGCGATCGGGATGCCGACCGCGGTGAGGGCGAACGTCCCGACCAGCACGGCCGGGATCTTCCACATGCGCTTCATGGTTTCCTCTCCCCGCCTCAGCCGCGGAGCCCGGCGATGGCGTCGTAGCTCCGGTCGGCGTTGCCGAAGGAGTCGAGCGGGTTGGGCGGCACCGCGGTGGTGGCGGCGTTGTCCTGCTCGTACAGGCCGAAGTGCTGGCCACGGGTGCGCAGCTGGGACAGGAAGGACTGGTACGGCAGGTCACCGGCACCGAATTCGATGATGTCGTAGCCGTTGCCGCTGGCCTCGTTGGCCTTGCCGTCCTTCAGGTGCAGCAGCGGGTAGCGCCGCGGGTTGCGCAGGATGTAGTCGATCGGCTCGAACCCGGGGTACTTGTGCTGGCCGACGTAGGCCCAGTAGATGTCCATCTCCAGGAACACCAGGTTCGGGTCGGTGTTGTCGTAGAACACGTCGTAGAGCCGGACCGAGGGGTCGACCGGGTCGAAGCGGAACTCGCCGTCGTGGTTGTGCTGGTAGAGCTTCAGTCCGGCGGCGCTGACCTGCTCGCCCCACCCGTTCCACTCCTCCGCCGCCGCGAGGTAGCCCTCCTTGGTGGCGTCGTTGGTCGGGGCGTTGCCGGTGCCCAGGTGCGGCGTGCCGAGGGTGTGCGCGATGTCGATCTGGTTGGCCAGGTCGGTGCGCAGCAGGCTGGTGCTGACGTGGCTGCCGACGGCGCGCAGTCCGTTGTCGTCCAGCAGGGTGCGGATCTCCTGCGGGGTGATCGGGCCGACGTTGCCCTGGGTGTACCCGGCGAACTCGATCTCCGAGTAGCCCATCGCGGACAGCTGCTCGAACACGGTGCGGAAGCCGACCGAGGCCACCTTGTCCCGCACGGTGTACAGCTGGATGCCGATCCGGTTGGCCGGGACGAGCTTGCTGCCGCCACGACCGGGGGCGGCGGCGGTCGGGGTGAGCGCCCCGGCGGACTGCGCACCGAGGGCGGTGCCCACGCCGACGGCCACGGTGGATGCGGCGAGGGCCTTCATCACCGAGCGACGGCTCATGGGCCGTGCCGGGAGTGTCTCGTGCTGGTGCATGTCTCTCCTTCGAGACTCGCGGGGTGCCGTGGGGCCGGGCCGCGTGCCCGGCCCCACGGGACCACTAGCTGCGGACAGTGAGGGTGGTGCTCGTGGTGCTCGCTGCGATACCGGCCGAGCCGCTGTAGGCGACCTGGACCTGGTAGGTGCCCTCCGGGAGCTTCCCGAGGGTGACGACGCTCGCGCCGGCGGCGTCGAGGGTCCCGGCGACGGTGGCCACCGTGGCGTTGTTCCGCTTGACCGTGACCGTCACGTCGCCGGCCGGGACGATCCCGGTCGCCGACGCCACCTGCACCGACACCTTGGCGGCGACCGCGGGCTTCACCTGCGGGGCCGTGGCGGTGACGAGTGAGGTGGTGCGGGCGACGGTCAGCCGCACGGTGGACTCGGACGGCTTGAAGACCTCGCCGCCCGCGTACACCACCCGCAGGGTGTGGCTGCCCACCGCGAGGTCGGCGGCCAGCGGCACGGCAGCCGTGCCGTCGGCACCCAGCGGTGCCCGGCCGACCTCGGTCTCACCGAGCAGCACCGCGACCTCGCCGTCGGGGGCTTGCTCCCCGGCGGTGACCGACACGTTCACCACACCCGGGCTGCCGAAGCCGACCCGCGATGCCGGCACGGTGGCCGCCAGGGTGGTGTCGACGGTCGGCTCCTGCGGCGCGTCCAGGTCGACGGTGAAGGCGACCTGGCCCAGCTCGGAGACATTGCCCGCGGTGTCGGTCGCCCGGTACCGCAGGTCGTAGGCCCCGTTCTCGCCGAAGGTCACGCCGTACTGCTGGTTGGCGGCCAGGGCGATCCAGGTGGCGCCACCGTCCCGGCTGTACTCCACCGCTCGGATCGTACCGTCGTCGGTGGGCTGGACGGCGAACCGGACCGGTTCGGTGAACACGCCACCCACACCGGTCGGCTCGGCCGGGGTGAGGGTGTGCGCCACGGTCGGTGCGGTGACGTCGGCGACGCCCGCCCCCACCATGGTGATCGAGTCCACCGCCAGCTCGTCGGCGCTGGTGACCACGAGGTCGCCGGTGCCCTCGGGGGCAGTGAAGGCGATCTCCACGTCCTGCCACCCGGCGGCGGCGGGAATGGTCGCGGTGGCGAAGGGCGCGGCCTCGGCGGTGCCCCAGCGCAGCTGGATCTCACCGCCACCGTTCGCCCGGACCACGGCGCCGGTGATCCCGGTGAAGTTCACCGGGGTGAAGGTCACCGAGTCCCCGTTGCCGAGGCCACGGATCGCGTTGCCACCGGAGGCCGAGGCGTCGCCGTAGACGGTGACGCCCTTCTTGACCCCGTGCTCCAGCTCCTGGGTCTTCGGGTTCAGCCGGGCGGTGGCCTCACCGCGGGCGGCCGGGACCCCGTTCGCCCCGTTGTCGGTGTAGTTGACCACCACGGCGCCGTACAGCAGCGCGCCGGGCCCGTGCTCCGGGGAGTTCGGGTCGGTGGCGAAGGCACCCTGGCAACCGGTGCCGGAGCTCTCCGGGTGGGCGTGCTCGTCGTGGCCCAGACCGTAGGTCCAGGACACCCGGCTGCACACCGTCTCGGCGCCGTCCTCGGCGTCGGTGGTCGTCACCTTGAACGGGACGGCCTGACCCCAGTCGAAGAACCCGCCGTTCGCCGGGTAGTCGAGGGTGACCTCGGGTGCCTGGTTCCCGACCGAGATCGGGTGGCTGGTCAGCGCGAACTTGCCCTGCGGATCGGTCACCCGCAGCCGGGCGGTGTACAGGCCCAGCTCGGTGTAGGTGTACGACGCGGAGACGCCCTCGGCGTCCCAGGTCCCGTTCCCGTCGAAGTCCCACTGGTAGGTGAGGGCCTCACCCTCCGGGTCCGCGGAGTCCGAGGCGTCGAACTCGACCTCGAGCGGTGCGGCGGAGGAGGAGTTCGGCGTGGCCGTGAAGGCGGCCCGCGGCGACTTGTTCCCCTCGGCGTAGGAGATCCGGTACAGCCCGGCGTCCGGGTTGGCCCGGAAGAAGCCGTCACCGTAGTCGAGCACGTACATCGCGCCGTCCGGACCGAACTCGATGTCCATCGGGTTGTCGATCGGCGGGAAGTCCGCGGAGCCGATCTCCGCGTTCGGGGTGACGTCCTCGATGTGGGTCACCTCGAAGGTGTCCCAGTCCACGGTGAAGGCGGCGATGTAGTCCTGGGAGAACTCACCGAAGAAGGCCTTCTTGTCCCAGTACTCCGGCCACGCGGACTCCCCTGCGTCGGGGTCGTAGTGGTAGACCGGCCCGCCCATCGGGCCCTGGCCGTTGCCGGTGCCGAAGGTGACCAGCTCGTCCCACGGCTGGTCGCCCGGCTCGTCGCCGTAGTACAGCGTGGCGGGCTTGGCCGGCGGCAGCTCGGTCAGACCGGTGTTCCAGCGCGAGTCGTTGACCAGGTTCTCCGGGTCGAAGAACGCCCCCGGAGTGCCGGTGGCGAAGTCCCAGTCGTTGTAGGCGAAGTTGTCACCGGTGACGAACGGCCAGCCGGAGTTGTGCGGCTCGTCCAGGCTGGTGACGTTCCACTCCACCAGACCCATCGGGCCACGACCGGCGGTCGCCGCGGCGGCCTTGGTCGCGTCCGGACCGTAGTCACCCCAGGACAGCGAGTTGGTCTGCGGGTCCACGTCCAGCTTGAACGGGTTGCGCACGCCCATCACGAAGATCTCCGGGCGGGTGCCCTCGGTGCCCTCCGGGAAGAGGTTCCCCTCCGGGATCGTGTAGCTGCCGTCCTCCTCGACGTGGATCCGCAGGATCTTGCCGCGCAGGTCGTTGGTGTTCCCGGCGCCACGGCGGGAGTCGAAGCCCGGGTTCATCCCCGGCGCGTCGTTGTTCGGCGCGAAGCCGTTGGCACCCGGGGTCCCGGCCGGGGTGTTGTCGCCGGTGCCCAGGTACAGGTTCCCGGCGGCGTCCCAGTCGAAGTCGGCGCCGACGTGGCAGCACTGACCGCGCTGCACCTCGACGTCCAGGATCTTCTGCTCGCTGCTCAGGTCCAGTGCCTCACCCGTCCACTGGAACCGGGACAGCCGGTTCACGCCGACCCACTGGTCCCAGTAGGACTCGTCGGCACCGGCGGGCAGGGTGTTCGGGGCGTTCCCGGCGGGGGTGTTCCCGGGCGGGGCGTACACCAGGTACACCCAGCCGTTCTCCTCGAAGTCCGGGTCGATCCCGATGGACTGCAGGCCGTCCTCGGAGTTGGCGTACACCGGGATGCTGTTGACGATCGTGGTGACACCGGTGCCGGGGTCGGTCAGCCGGACGTCACCGTTGCGGGCGGTGTGCAGCACTCGACCATCGGGCAGCACCGCCAGATCGATCGGCTCGCCGACGTCCTTGGTCAGCGTCACCTTCTCGTAATTGGTCCAATCGAGTGCAGCTTCCGCACCCGGCTCGGCACCGTGGTCCACGCCATCGTGGGCTTGCGCGGGGGCACTGATCAGCGCGAACGCCGTCCCCGCCAGGACCGTCGCCAGCACAGCGGCGATCGGTCGTCTGCCGCGATGAGTGCGCGGCTGGATATCCTTCATGGGTGATGCAGCTCCTCAGGGGGTCTTATCACCGGGGTCGGGTCCGGATCCGTGCAGCGGCAACGGCACCCGACCTCGTCATGACAGGGAACGAACGCCCTCTCCTTCCACGTCGTTGTGGTGTTCCTCGGGAGTCAGGTCAGACAGTCGTCCAGCGGCTGTCGTCGGCGGCTGAACGCTCCACCGCGTCCAGCACCCGCTGCACCGCCAGCCCGTCCGCGAAGGACGGTGCCGGGTCGGTGCCGGCGGAGATCGCGTCCACCAGATCGACGACCTGGTGGGTGAAGGCGTGCTCGTAGCCCAGCCCGTGGCCGGCCGGCCACCAGGCGGCGATGTACGGGTGCTCCGGTTCGGTGACCTGCACCCGGCGGAAGCCCTGCACGTCGTCCTCGGCGTCGAGGAACTGCAGCACGTTCATGTCCTCGAAGTCGAAGGCCAGCGAACCGCGCGACCCGTTGACCTCGATCCGCAGTGCGTTCTTGCGGCCGGTGGCGAACCGGGTGGCCTCGAAGACGCCCAGCGCCCCTCCGGTCAGCCGACCGAGGAACACCGCCGCGTCGTCCACCGTCACCGGGCCGCGGGTGTCACCGGCGGCGCTCACCAGCCCACCGGACGGCCCGCCCGCCGGGTAGGGGCGTTCGGTCACGAAGGTCTCCAGCGTCGCCGCCACCCCGGTCACCCGCTCCCCGGTGATGAACTGCGCCAGGTCCACCGCGTGCGAGCCGATGTCACCGAGGGCACCCGATCCGGCCAACTGCTTGTCCAGTCGCCAGGTGAGGGGCGCCTCCGGGTCGGTCAGCCAGTCCTGCAGGTACTGCACCCGCACGTGGCGCAGGTCGCCCAGTCGTCCGTCGGCGACCAGCTGCCGGGCCAACTGCACCGCGGGCACCCGACGGTAGGTGAAGCCCACCATCGACCTGACCCCACGGGCGGCTGCCCGCTCGGCGGCGGCGACCATCGCCTCGGCCTCCGCGAGCGTGTTGGCCAGCGGCTTCTCGCACAGCACGTGCTTGCCCGCGTCCAGCGCGGCGATCGCGATCTCGGCGTGCGTGTGGCCGGGGGTGCAGATGTCCACCAGGTCCACGTCGTCCCGCTCGATCAGCTCGGACCAGCCGGTGACCGTCTGCTCCCAGCCGAGTCGTTCGGCGGCTGCCTTGACCCCACCCGGGTCACGTCCTGCCAGCACCCGCATCCGCGGGGCGAGCGGCAGGTCGAAGAACCGGGGGGCGGTGCGCCATGCCTGGGAGTGCGCGGCGCCCATGAAGGCGTAGCCGATCATCCCCACACCGAGTGTGCGTGCCTCGTTCATCGACGGGCTCCTTCCGTGGTCGGTGACCCGGGCCGGTCCCTCCCCGGCCCGGGTCACCAGCTCAGGACTCGAAGGCCGAGTCGATGTAGTCGTCGACGTTGTCCTCGGTGACGACCGGGGCGAACAGCTGCACCGTGCGCGGCACGCTGAACGAGGCCAGGTCACTCAGGGACCGGTCACCGTGAGCCACCAGGCGGGCCAGCTTGATCCCGTCGGCCGCCTGGGTGGAGGGGTAGATGACCGTGGCCTTGACCACCGACTCCGGGTCCTGGATCTCGCGCATCATGTTCGCCGAGCCGGCGCCGCCGACCAGGAAGAACTCGTCCCGCCCGGCGTTCTCGATCGCCGCCAGGACGCCGACACCCTGGTCGTCGTCGTGGTTCCAGATCGCGTCGATCTCCGGCGCCGCCTGCAGCAGGTTCGCCGCCGCCTGCTCGCCGCCCTGGACGGTGAAGTCGGCGGCCACCCGGTTGGCGACCTCCAGCCCGCAGCCGTCCAGCGCATCGGCGAAGCCCTGCGAGCGGTCCTGGGTCAGCGGCAGCGAGTCGATCCCGGCGATCTCGGCCACCACGGCGTCCGGCTGGTCGCCGAGCTGCTCGCAGACGTAGGTGCCGGCGCTGACCCCCATGCCGTAGTTGTCACCCAGCACGGTGCTCCGGGAGGCGAACGGGCTGGAGAACTCGCGGTCGACGTTGATGACCGGGATCCCGGCCTCCATCGCCTTGGTCGCCACATCGGTGAGCGCACCGCCGTCGAAGGGCAGCAGCACGATCGCGTCGACGTCGTCGTTGATGAACTGCTCGATCTGGCTGATCTGCAGGTTGACGTCGTTGGTGCCCTCCGCGACCCGGAGCTCGACGTCCTCGTACTGCTCGGCCTCGGCCTGGGCGGCGGTGGTGATCGCACCCATCCAGCCGTGGTCCGCGGCCGGGGCGGAGAACCCGATGACCACCGTGTCCCCCGGCTCGTCGTTGTCGGAGACCGCCTGGTTGGCCGAGGTGCCGGTGTTGCCCGTGCCGTCGTTGTTCTCGGCCGGGGTGTTCGACGTGCAGCCGACCAGTGCCAGACCGGCGACGGCGGCCAACGGGATCAAACGTCGGATGGACATGAAATCTCCTTTGATTCCAGGTATCAGGGCAGGGGTAGGTAGCGCGGTGACGAACCCGAGCAGGGACGGGGGCTGGCGCGAAGTCGGCACTTCCGGCCGTCCGTGGGTGGGCGAACTGCCGACCTCGGGCGGGAACTGCCGACCTCGGCTGGGGGTGGGGTGGGGTGGGGGTGGGGTGGGGGTTAGCCCGCTCGGCCGCGGGAGACGAAGCGCTGCTGCAGGAGGACGGCGGCGATGATGATCGCCCCCTTGGCCACCGACTGCACCGAGGAGTCCAGGTTGTTCTGCACGAACAGGTTGGTCAGAGTGGCGAAGATCAGCACACCGAGCACGGTGCCGACGATGGTGCCGCGACCACCGACCAGCAGCGTGCCGCCGACCACCACCGCGGCGATGGCGTCCAGCTCGTACAGCTGACCGTTGGTGGAGGACCCGGCACCGGTGCGGGCCAGCATCATCACCGCGGCGATCCCGGCGGCGAGACCGGCCAGGGCGTACAGCATCATGGTGTGCCGCTTGACCGGGATGCCGGCCAGGCGCGCCGCCTCCGGGTTGCCACCCACCGCCACCGTGCGGCGGCCGAAGGTGGTGCGGTTGAGCAGGAACCACCCCGCGACCGCGACCAGGGCGAAGATCCAGACGATCTTCGGCACCCCGAGCAGGTCGCCCTTGAAGGTGGAGTTGAAGCTGTCGACGTTCACCAGCTGGGTGCGGCGCTGGGCGATCAGCTCGGCGAGGCCGCGGGCGGCGACCAGCATGGCCAGGGTCGCGATGAAGGCGACCACCTTGCCGTAGGCGATCAGCACACCGTTGATCAGACCGGCACCGACGCCGACCAGCAGCGCGCAGCCGACCATCACGATCCAGCCGTACTGCCCGGCCATGGTCTGCGTGGCGAGCGTGGTCGCCCACACCGATGCCAGTCCGAGCACCGATCCCACCGACAGGTCGATGCCACCCGCCGTGATCACGAAGGTCATCCCGATGCTCAGCACCCCGATGATCGAGGCGGTGGAGACGATCACCGTGAGGTTGTCCAGGCTGGCGAACCGGGTGCCGGAGGTGGCGTACCCGATCACGAACAGCACCACCAGGGCGATGATCAGTCCGATGTTCCGGGTCCCGGCGCCGCCGAAGGAGTAGCGGGACTTGACCGCTGCCTGCTTCTCGACCCGGGCCTGCTCGTTGGGCGCCGGCGGCGCCGCTGCGGTCTGGTGGCTCACGCCGCACTTCCTTCCATCACCATGTCGAGCACGGCGTGCTCGTCGATCTGATCGGTCGGCCCGGTGTGCACCACCCGGCCCTCGGACACCACCAGCACCCGGTCGGCCAGACCGAGCACCTCCGGGATCTCGCTGGAGACCACCACGACGGCGGCCCCGGAATCGGCCAGTCGGCGCACCAGGGCGTAGATCTCGGCCCGGGCACCGACGTCGACACCCCGGGTCGGTTCGTCCAGCAGCAGCACCCGGCAGCCGTGCACCAGCCAGCGGGCCAGCATCGCCTTCTGCTGGTTGCCGCCGGACAGGGTGCGGATCGCCCGGTCGACGCCGGTGGGGCGCAGGTCCAGCGACTCGGCCTGCTCCTGTGCCGCGTCCCGCTCGGCCTTCTCGTTCAGCAGCCCGCCGTTGGCGAAGCGACCGAAGGTGGACAGCGTGATGTTGCGGTAGACCGGCTCGTCCAACAGCAGACCCTGGCTCTTGCGTTCCTCGGGGGCCAGTCCGATCCCGGCCTTCACCGCGGCGCCGACCGACCCGGCGCGCAGTCGGGTGTCACCGACGGTCACCGTCCCGGCGCTGGCCTTGCGCGCCCCGTAGATGGTCTCCAGGATCTCGGAGCGACCCGAGCCGACCAGCCCGGCCAGTCCGACGATCTCCCCGGCCCGCACCTGGAAGCTGACGTCGCGGAAGGTCCCGCGCAGCGCGAGGTCGGTCACGTCCAGCACCACCGGCGCGGCGGGGTCGGCCGGGGGTGCCGCCGGGAAGGCGTACTCGACGCTGCGGCCGGTCATCAGGCGGATCAGGTCGGCGGTCGGGGTCTCGGCCACCGGCAGATTGGCGGCGACGGTGCGACCGTCCTTCAGCACGGTGATCCGGTCGCCGATCGCGCGGATCTCCTCCATCCGGTGCGAGATGTAGACGATGGCGACCCCGGCGGCGGTCAGCTCCCGCACCACCCGGAACAGGTTCTGCACCTCGTCCGAGTCCAAGACCGCGGACGGCTCGTCCATGATGATCACGCGGGCGTCGTGGGACAGTGCCCGAGCCATCGACACCACCTGCTGGGCGGCGGCCGACAGGGTGCCGACCTCCCGGTTGGGCGACAGCTCGGCGTGCCCGAGCCGGCGCAGCAGCTCGCGGGTGCGCTGGCGGGCCTCGCGGCGACGCTGCACCCCGGCGGTGGCGAGCTCGTGCCCGAGGTAGATGTTCTCGGCCACCGTCAGCCCGCCGACCACGTCCAGTTCCTGGTACATGGTGGCGATGCCGAGGGAGAGCGCGGCGACCGGGGTGGTGATGGTGACGGGCTGCCCGTCGACCAGCACGGTGCCGTCGGTGGGCTGGTGCGCACCGGCGAGGATCTTGATCAGGGTGGATTTCCCGGCACCGTTCTGCCCGAGCAGGCAGTGCACCTCTCCGGGGAGGACCTCCAGGTCCACTCCGTCGAGCGCCCGGGCACCCGGGAATTCCTTGACGATGCCGCGCATCTGGAGCAGCGGCTGGGGGTCGACGTTGACCATGTGGTGATCCTGACCAGAGTTCTGTCGGCTGTCAATCAAAAGTTGGAAGCTGGTCGGCACGTTATGTGATCGTGACCGACAGAAGCGGGAGGGAGTTCGCCCCAGGTCTTGAGGCGCTCATGGGTCCGGCGAGGTGACAGCGCGCGTCATTGCGGCCGTGACTGACAATCGAAGTGTGACGAAGTCGGACAACCAGGACCGTACGGGACCTTTTGCCACTTGCCAAGCACAAGTTCCGCACAGGTTCGACGAAAGCTGACTTCCGGTCCTGGACTTCGTGGTTCACTAGCCGGGTGCAGGACGTCGTGAAGCTCCCCCAGCGGCACACCGGGGCCGGTGAGCTGTTCCAACTCCTCCGGGACGGTCGTCCCCGGACCCGTGCCGACCTCGCCGGTGCCACCGGGCAGGCGCGGTCCACCATCGCCGCCCGGGTCGATCTGCTGATGTCCGCGGGACTGATCGCCCCCGCCGGTGAGGCCAGCTCCACCGGTGGACGCCCACCCACCACCTTCGCTTTCGCCCCGACCGCCAAGGTCGTGCTGGCCGTCGAGCTCGGTGCCACCCACGCCCGCGCCGCGATCACCGACCTGTCCAGCACCGTGCTCGCCGAGACCGACGCCACCCTGGCCATCGCCGAGGGCCCGCAGGTGGTCCTGGACTGGGTGGTGTCCAGCGCACACCAACTCCTCGCCGACCAGGGACGCGACCTGTCCGACCTCGCCGGAGTCGGCGTCGGTCTGCCCGGACCGGTCGAGCACTCCACCGGCCGTCCGATCAACCCGCCGATCATGCCCGCCTGGGACGACGTCGACGTGCCCGGCATCCTCGCCGCCCAGCTGCACGTCCCGGTGCTGGTCGACAACGACGTCAACCTGATGGCCCTCGGCGAGCACCGCACCGCCTGGCCGGAAGTGGACGACCTGCTGTTCGTCAAGGTCGCCACCGGCATCGGCTCCGGCGTCATCTGCGACGGCGACCTGCGCCGAGGCGCCCAGGGCACCGCCGGGGACATCGGCCACATCGCCGTCCCCGGTGCCGAAGGGGTGCCCTGCCGCTGCGGCAACGTCGGCTGCCTGGAGGCAGTGGCCTCCGGTCAGGCGGTCGCCGACTCCCTGACCCGCCAGGGCCTGAGCGCCCGCAGCGGGGCCGACGTCGTCGCGCTGGTCCGCGCCGGTGACCTGGCGGCCAGCCGGGCGGTGCGCCAGGCGGGGCGGGAGATCGGCGCGGTGCTCGCCGCCTGCGTCAGCCTGCTCAACCCGCAGATGATCGTGATCGGCGGCATCCTGGCCGAGGCCGGGGAACACCTGATCGCCGGCATCCGCGAGGTGGTCTACTCCCGCACCCTGCCGCTGGCCACCCAGCACCTGCGGATCGTGACCTCGCAGGCGCGGTCCCAGGTCGGCATCCTCGGGGCCAGCGCGATGGCCGTGGACCACGTGCTGTCGCCGGAGGCGGTGGACGCGCTCATCGCGTGACCGTCGGATCAGCCGCGCCGCTCGGTCGACACCCCCCGTGCGGCGAGCAGCTCCCGGGTCACTGAGTGCTCGGGCCGGTCGAAGACGGCGCCCACCGGCCCGGACTCCACCACCCGGCCCCCGCTCATCACCAGCACCCGGTCGCACACTCGGCGAATCACCCCGAGGTCGTGCGACACCAGCACCAGCGCCAGGCCGGTGTCCCGGCGCAGCTCCACCAGCAGGTCCAGCACTGCCGCCTGCACCTGCACGTCGAGCGCCGACACCGGCTCGTCCAGGATCAGCACCCGGGGGTCGGCCGCGAGCGCCCGGGCGATGGCGACCCGCTGGCGCTGCCCGCCCGACAGGGTGCGCGGCCGCCGGTCGGCCAGCGCCGGGTCCAGGTGCACGGTGCGCAGCAGGGCGGCGACGTCGGTGGCCCCGGCGTCGCGGAGCACCCCGCGCACCGTGAGCCGAGGGTCCATCGAGCCGAGCGGGTCCTGCGGCACCCAGCGGATCGCCGTCCGTCGTCCGCGGCGCTGTGCCTCCGACGTCGTGGACCAGGCGGCACCGTCCAGCTCCACCGTCCCGGCGTCGGGGGCGTCGGCGGCGAGCAGCAACCGGGCGAGGGTGGTCTTGCCCGACCCGGATTCGCCGACCAGCCCGATCGCCTCGCCGGCGCGCAGCTCCACGTCCACGTCGTCCACCGCGGTCACGGCAGCGCCTCCGGGCAGGGGGAAGACCCGGCGCAGGCCGCGACCGACCAGCACCGGCGCGCCGGGCGGTGGCATCGGACCAGGTCCCTCCGGCAGTCGGGCGGCGGCGACCAGGCGTCGGGTCACCTCGTGCCGGGGCGCGTCGACCACCTCGGCCACCGTCCCGGACTCGACCACGACCCCCTCGTCCAGCACGAGCACCCGGTCGGCGACCCGGGCGACCGCCCCGAGGTCGTGGCTGATCAGCAGGATCGCGGTGCCGCCGTCGCGCAGATCGGCCAGCAGGTCGAGCACCCGTGCGGCGACGGTGGCGTCCAGGGCAGTGGTCGGTTCGTCGGCGATCAGCAGCGGCGGTGCCGCGGACAGGGCCGCCGCGATCAGGGCCCGCTGTCGCATCCCGCCGGACAGCTGCCCCGACCGTTGGCGCGCGCGCAGCTCCGGGTCCGGCAGTCCGACCCGGCGCAGCAGGTCCTGCACCCGGTCGGCGCGCTGCTTCGCGGTGGGTCGGGCGGCACCGGGGCGACGGATGGTCAGTGCCTCGCCCACCTCCGCGCCCACCGTGCGCAGCGGGTCGAGGGAACCGAGGGCGTCCTGCAGCACCAGCCCCACGTCCCGGCCGCGCGCCGCCCGCCACTGCCGGGCGGAGAACCGCCGGGCATCGCGGCCGAGCAGGGTGAAGCCCTCCGATCGCGCCGCTTCCAGGCCGAGCAGCGCCCGGGCCAGCACCGACTTCCCGGCACCGGAGCCACCGACCACCGCCACGCACTCCCCCGGGGCGATCCGCAGGTCGACGCCACGCAGCACCGGTCGGTCGAAGGCGACCCGCAGGCCGCGGACGTCCAGCACGTCCGTCGGGTCCGCTGTCGTCATCCCGCCACCCGCCCGATCCGTCGGCCCAGCACCGTGAGGGACGCGGCGGTCAGCGTGATCGCGGTGCCGGGCACCACGGTCAGCCACCAGGCGCTGTCGAGGTACAGCCGGCCGGCGTTCAGCATCGCGCCCCATTCCGGCGACGGCGGCAGCGCCCCGAGGCCGAGGAAGCTCAGCGCGCACACCCAGACCACCGCCTGCCCGACGCCCAGGGTCGCCACCGAGACCAGCGGCCAGAGGGTGTTCGGCAGGATGTGCCGCAGCAGCACCCGGCCCCTGCCGTGGCCCTCGATCCGGGCCGCTTCCACGTAGCCCGAGGCCGCTACCGTCCGCACCCGGGCGCGCAGGATCCGGGCGTAGCCGGGTGCGGTGGCCACGCCGACGGCCAGCACCGACGACCGCACACCGGCCCCCTGCACCGCGACCAGCAGCAGCGCGAGCACCAGGGTCGGCAGCGCGAACAGCACCTCGATCACCCGGCCGATCGCGGCGTCCAGCCAGCGCGGGCCCAGCCCGGCCGTCAGTCCGAGCACCAGTCCCGCGCCGACCCCGATCCCGGTCGCGGCGGCGCCGATCCCCACCGACGCGGCGGCGCCGTGCACCACCCGGGTCCACAGGCCGCGGCCGGATTCGTCGGTGCCCAGCCAATGGCCCGGACCGGGCGCGGTGAAGGCGGCCAGCGGGTCGATGGCGGTCGGGTCGCCGGGGGCGAGCAGCGAGGGCCACACCACGGCGAGCAGGATCAGTCCGACGATCACCGCGGCGACCGCGGTGCCGACCTTGCCGTTCACAACACCACCGCCGTCGGGGTGCTGCCGCGCGGGTCCAGTGCCCGTTCGATCAGGTCCACGATCGCCATCACGACCACATACGCCAGAGCGACCACCAGCACCGCACCGATCACCACCGGCACGTCCCGGCTCAGGGTGGCGTCCAGCAGCAGTCGACCCAGGCCCGGCCGGCCGAACAGGGTCTCCACCACCACGGCGCCGGACAGCAACGACCCGAACGCCCAGCCGGAGAGCGATACCGCCGGCAGCACCCCGTGCCGCAGGCTGTGCCGCCACAGCACCCCGATCGCGGAGCCACCTCGGGCGCGTGCAGAGACCGCGAAGGGTGCTGCCTCCGCCTCGGCCACCGAGTCGTGGATGAGCTGGCCGAGGAACCCCGCGACCGGCACCGCCAGCGTCACGGTCGGCAGCACCAGCCCGGCGGGGTCGCTGCCCGCACTGGTCGCCGGGAACCAGCCCAGCGTGGTGGAGAACAGCAGGATCAGCACAGCGCCCAGCCAGAAGTGCGGGACCACCGCGGCGACGACCTCCACCCCGCGCAGCAGCCCGCCCACCCACGGCCGGGCGCTGCTCGTCGCGGTGGCGATCCCCAACGCGAGCACCCAGGCGAAGGCGAGCGCCACGACCGCGAGCAGGAAGGTGCCGGGCAGTTGCTCCCGTAGCAGCTCGGCCACCGGCATCCGGCGGGCGTAGGAGTCGCCCAGGTCGAAGGTCAGCACCCGCCAGAGCTGGTTCAGGTACTGCACCACCAGCGGCCGGTCCAGCCCGTACTCGGCCCGGGCGGCCGCCACCGCCTCCGGCCCCGCCTGCGACCCGGGGCCGCCGAGGATCGCCTCGGTCGGGTCGCCCCCGGCCGCCCGCAGCGCGAAGAACACCACGGTGGCGACCACCCAGGCGACCAGCAGCGCCGACCCGATCCTGGCCAGCAGCCAGCGCAGCACCCCGACCAGCACGGGTCAGGACAGGACGCGGGCGTCGAGGAAGGTCGGCGTCGACACCGTGTTCAGGGTGCGCACCCCCTCGGCGTCCCGGACCAGGAACCGGTTCAGCTGGTCGTACAACGGCAGCACCGTGTAGCTGTCCAGGATGATCGTCTGCGCCTGCTGGTAGAGGTCGGCGCGCTCGTCCGGGTCGGCGGTCGCCACGGCCCGGTCCAGCAGGTCGTCCAGCGCCGGGTCCTTCAGCTGCGCGTGGTTCGCGAAGTAGCCGCTGGGAGCGGGCACCGTGCCGTCGGAGTGATAGAGGATCCGCAGCACGTCCGGGCCGACCTTGGTGTACGGCGCGGAGACCGCCTCGTACTCGTGTGCGCCGAGCGCCGCGTACCAGCCGGACAGGTCCAGCGGGGTGAGCACCACGTCGAAGCCCGCCTGCTTGGCACCGGCCTGGATCTGCTCGAAGAGCGACTGCTCGGCCGCCACCGATTGGTTGGTGCTCACCGGGAAGCGCACCGTGAGCCGCGCGCCGTCCTTGGTCCGGTAGCCGTCGGCGTCCCGCTCGGTCCATCCCGCCTGGTCGAGCAGGTCGTTCGCGCGGTCGAGGTCGGCGGTGAACAGGTCCGGGTCGGAGTAGACGTCCGGCTCCACGCTGGACAGCGCCGAGGAGGAGCGCTGCACGGTCCCGGCGAACAGGGTCTCGATCCCGGCGTCGACGTCGGCGGCGCGCACGAAGGCCTCGCGCACCCGGATGTCGTCGAAGGGCGCCTGGGCCGCGTTCAGCTCGATCCGGTTCGAGGCACCGGGTCGCGGGGCGTCGATCAGGGTGATGTCCCCGCCCTGGCCCGCGGCCTTCACGGCATCCGGCTGCGGGTTGTCGATCATCTGCACCTCACCGGAGCGCAGCGCTGCGTACCGGGTCGCGGCGTCCGGGATGAACCGCCACACGATCCGGTCCAGGTAGGCGGCACCGTCGTGGTCGGCCTCCGGGTCCAGCCCGGCGTAGTCGTCGTTGCGCACCAGCTCGACCTGCTGCTGCGGCGTCCAGCTCTCCACCACGAACGGCCCGGTGCCCACCGGGGCGGCGCAGTTGGCGTCGGTGCCGCGCTCGATCCCGGTCGGCGACTCGATGGCCGTCCACTGCTGGCTGAGGGACTCCAGCAGCGCCGAGTCCGGTTCGGTGAGGTGGAACCGGGCGTGGGTGGCGTCCACGGCCTCCACCGACGCCACCTTCTGCACCGCGAGGTAGCCGGTGGACGATCCGGTGTCCGGGTCCTGCAGGTGCTCGATGTTCACCCGCACCGCATCGGCGTCGAAGGGCGTGCCGTCGGTGAAGGTCACCCCGTCGGCGAGGGTGAAGTCCCAGGTCAGACCGTCGTCGCTCACCTGCCAGTCGCGGGCCAGCCAGGGCAGGATCGTGCCGTCGGCGGCCCGGCCGACCAGTGGCTCGAGGTACTGGGTGCTGATCAGCGCCTGCGGGTAGTTGCCGCCGACGTGCGGGTCCAGGCAGGTCGGCTCGGCGTCGCCGGTGGCGTAGGTCAGGGTGCCGCCGTCCTGCGGGCTGGCGCTGTCGGTGGACCCGCCCGAACAGGCGGCCACCAGCAGCACCGGTGCGAGGGCGAGGGCAACGAGCGACTGACGGGCCACCGGGGTCCCACTTTCAGCTGGTCGGGGTCGGGCCGGGTCGGGCGGAGGGCCCAGGTCGGCGCGTTGTTGAACTGAGTCCAACAATAGCCGTGCTGACTAGCATGGCTGCCGTGACGATCCCCACACGACGAGCCGGACGGCCGCACGCCTCCTCCCGGGCCATGTTGGAGGAGGCGGCGGGCGAGCTGTTCCTGGAGCAGGGCTACGCCGCCACGTCGGTCGCCGACATCACCCGCCGGGCCGGGGTCAGCCGCTCCAGCTTCTTCAACTACTTCGGCGGCAAGAGCGATCTGCTGTGGGCGAGCTTCGACGACCTGGCCGACCGCCTGCGCGCCGACCTCGGCTCCGGCGCAGACCCCCGCGCCGCCCTGCTCCGGTTGGCGCGGGACCTGCCCGCCGACCATGTGGCCCTCGCCTTCACCCAGGGCGACGCGATGGGACTCGGCGACGAGCTCCGGGTGGCCGCCGCCCGCCGCACCCTCACCGTCGCCGACGCCCTGGCCGCCGCCGCGACCCGACTGGATCCGCTGCACGCCCGGGTCGCGGGGACGGCATGGGCGGGTGCGCTGATCGCCGCCGTCCAGGATTGGTCCCGCGCCGGAGCCGCCCGCACCAGCCTGCCCGAGGTACTGGACCGCGCGTTGTCACCGGTGGCCGGGGCCTTCGACTCCGGGACGTAGGTCCCGCTCGCGGGGTACCGTCCCGCCATGACCACCGCAGCCGACGCCGTTCTGCGCGGCTGGCGACTGCTCGCGGTGGCCAGCACGGTCACCGCCCTCGCCCTGGCCGGTCACAGTCTGGCCGGGGGCGCGATCCCCGGACCGGCGGCACTCACCCTGCTCGGGGTGCCGGTGCTGATCGGTTCCGCCGCCCTCGCCCGGCGTCGGCTGCGCGCCCGGACGCTGCTGCCGCTCGCGGTCGCCGCCCAGCTCGGGCTGCACCACGGCAGCACCTGGCTGTCCGGCCCGACGTCGATCACCCCCGGCAGCGGCCATCACCCCGCCGTGCTCCGCACCCTGATGCCGGAGCACGCCTCCGCCGCCACCGCCGACCACGGGCTGATGCTCGCGGGGCACCTGATCGCCGCCGGGCTGACGGTCGCCCTGCTGCTCGCGGTCGAGCGCGGCCTGCTCGGGCTGCACCGACGCTGGCTGGCACTGCTGCCCCTGCTCGGCGGCACCGCGCCGATCGCGCACCGTCCGGTCGGCGCCGTGCCATCCGCGCCGCGACGGACGATCGCGGTCTGGTCGAGCGGCGCGCAGGGATTGCGCGGACCACCCCGCGTGCACGGCGCGGCCTGAGCAGCGCACGGCTTCCCCCGGTGGCACTACCCGATCGTCGGCTGCCGCCCTCGACGCCCGCGCGCACTGCCGCACTCCCGTGACCCCGCCATCGGTCCGGGACCCATCCGCACCACCCGTCCGCGCCGAACTGTGCGCGTCCGGGTCGGCTCCGCGCCCGGGTCCACGCCGACCGACGCCCATTCCCGCCGCGATGCCGCGGCCCACCCCCGAAGGACCCCCATGACCACGCACCGCACCGCCCGCCTGCTCGCCACCACCGCCGCGACCGGCGCCGTCATCGCCCTCACCGCCACGGTGGCGTCCGCCCACGTGCACATCACCCCGGACACCACCGCCGCCGGCGGCTACGCCGTGCTCACCGTCCGGGTGCCGAACGAGTCGGCGGACGCCAGCACCGTCGGCGTCACCGTCGACCTGCCCACCGACACCCCGCTGACCTACGTCTCGGTGCAGCCCACCCCCGGCTGGACCGCCGAGGTCGTCGACGGCGCCCTGCCCGAGCCGGTCGAGGTCAACGGTGCCACCCTCACCCAGGCACCGTTGCAGGTGGTGTGGACCGCCACCGACGGCGGGATCGGCGACGGCGAGTTCCAGCAGTTCGAGATCTCGACCGGACCGCTGCCGGAGGAGGGTGTCGACCTGGTACTGCCCACCCACCAGGCCTACAGCGACGGCTCGGTCGTCGACTGGGACGAGGTGAGCACGGACGGCACCGAGCCGGAGAACCCGGCGCCGGAGTTCACCACCACCGCGGCGGTCGCCGACGACGGTGCCGCGGAGGATGCCGCGGACGACGAGCCGACCGCCGCCCCGGTGTCCACCGGCACCACGGCCGGGCCGACGCCGGACACCCTCGGCCGCTGGCTGGGCGGACTCGGGCTGCTCGCGGGCGTGGCCGCCCTGGCCGTGGCCCTCACCCGCCGCCGGAGCGCCTGACCCGCCGACCGCGACCGAGCGCGCGCATCCCACCCGGGAGCCGCCCCCTCGGTCGCGGTCGGGCACGAGGCCGGTCGAGCACGAGACCGGTCAGGCACGAGACCGGTCGAGCACGAGGCTACTGAAACCGACGCGTATTCCCGCTGGGAGCGTCGATTTCAGTAGCCTCGGCTGTGCGGGTGCGGGTGCGTGCGAGTTCGGGGGCACGTGCGGTGCGGTGCGTGCGGGTGCGGGTGCGGGTGCGGGTGCGTGCGGGTGCGTGCGTGCGTGCGGGCGGGACTGTCGGATCGTTGATGTTTCAAGTACCCTCGATGGACGCACCCCCGATCTCGAGGAGACGCCATGCCCGACCGCCGACCCACAGCGGCCGAGCGCCAGGAACGCCTGGCCGCCATCCGTGCCGAGCAGCAGCGCGCGAAGAACCGTCGCACCTGGCTGTTCGGCTCCATCGCCGGGGTCCTGGTCCTGGGCCTGATCGGGGTGAGCATCGCGGTGATCTGGGACGCCGGCCGCGAGCAGGCCGCCCAGAACGCCGCGGTCGAGCGGGACATCGACGGGGTCGAGGTGATCGAGGGTCTGACCTTCAACCACGTCAGCACCACGGTCGACTACCCGCAGACCCCGCCCGCCGGGGGTGACCACAACGCCGCCTGGCTGAACTGCGGCGTCTACACCGAACCGGTCCCGAACGAGAACGCGGTGCACGCCCTGGAGCACGGCGCGGTCTGGATCACCTACTCCCCCGACCTGCCCGCCGACCAGGTGAAGACCCTGCAGGCGATGGCGGAGGGCCAGTCGTACGTCGTGGTCAGCCCGTTCGAGGACATGGACTCGCCGATCGCGATCAGCGCCTGGGGCTACCAGCTCAAGGTCGACGACGCCTCCGACCCGCGCCTGCCCACCTTCCTGCAGAAGTACCTGCTGAACCCGGAGCTGGCCGAGGTCGGCGCGCCCTGCTCCAACGGCGTGGGTGTGCCTGCGTGACGTCCCCCAGTCTGCCCCGCCGGGGTGTGATCGCCGTCCTGCTGGTGGCCACCCTGGCGGTGGGTGCCCTGGTCGGCGCCCTGTTCGCCCGGCAGCCGGCGCTGGCGGTCCCCGCCGAGGGGTCGGTGGACGTCGGCTTCGCCCGGGACATGCAGGCGCATCACGCCCAGGCGGTGCAGTTGGCGGTGCTGGTCCGGGACCGGTCCACCGACGAGGAGGTCCGGACCGTCGCGCTGGACATCCTGCTCACCCAGCAGAACCAGATCGGCCAGATGGCCGGGTGGCTCAGCACCTGGGCGCTGCCGGCCGCGAGCAGCGCCGCGCCGATGGCCTGGATGACCGACGGCGAGCACGGACATGCCTCGGCGGCGACCGGCTCCTACGCCGACATGCCCGGCTGGGTGTCGTCCGACGATCTGGCCCGACTGAGAGCGGCCGACGGCGCCGAGGCCGACCGGCTGTTCCTCCAGCTGATGATCCCGCACCACGAGGGCGGCGTGGAGATGGCCGAGTACGCCGTCGACCATGCCCGGATGCCGCAGGTCAGGGACCTGGCGAACGGGATCGTCACCTTCCAGGAGAAGGAGCTGACCGTCCTGCACGACATGCTGGACGCCCGTGGCGGCCCGGTCGAATGACCGCCTGACGGACACTTCCGTCCCACCGATCAAGAACGCCGATCGGTCCAGATGGCAAAACACTGTTGGACGCCCGCGCACCGTCGCGCCTAGCGTGTCCGACATGACAAGGAACCGACCCCTCGCACACCGGGCGCTGAGCGCACCGGTGTTCGGTCGTTGTTCCGGCACGGTCGCCGCGCGCCTGTGTTGTTGTCGCTGACGCGTCGTCGTTGACCGTCCTGCCGTGGGGCCCGTGAGCCCCATGCGCCTGCCTGCCTGACGCCCGCTCGGGCCGTCCGCGCCGCATCCCGCCCCCGGGTCGATCCCGTGGCCGGAGCTCCCTCTGCACGCCCTTGCCCGCGTGCACCCTGCCGTGCACTCACCTGCACCCACCGTGCACCCCTGTGCACCCATGTCCCGGAGGACAGCCATGCCCGTCGAGTTCATCTCCGCCATCAACGTCAACCCCGCCAACGAGGTCAACGGTCGCCGCGACAGCGCGATCGACCCCACCTACCTGCGTCGGTACGCCCGGATCCTGGAGGAGGGCGGCTTCGACTACTCGTTGGTGCCCTACGGTTCCTCGGGCCACGACCCGTTCACCATCGCCGCCGCGTTCACGCAGGTCACCGAGCACCTGCGGCCGATCGTGGCGCTGCGGCCGAACACGATCTACCCGACGGTCGCCGCCAAGGCCCTGGCCACCCTGGACCAACTGTCCGACGGCCGCGCGGTGGTGCACTTCATCGCCGGGGGCGACGACCACGAGCAGGCCCGCGAGGGCGACCGGCTGACCAAGGTCGAGCGCTACGCCCGGCAGGAGGAGTACATCCGGATCCTGCGCCGGGTGTGGACCGAGACCGAGCCCTTCGACCACGCGGGGACGTACTACTCCTTCGAGGACTTCGTCTCCCGGGTGCGACCGGTGCACGGCACCATCCCGGTGTCGGTGGGCGGATCCTCGGCGGAGGCCTACGCCCAGGGCGGCGCACTGGCCGACATCTTCGGGCTGTGGGGCGAGCCGCTGGCGGACACCCAGCAGCAGATCGACCGGATCGCCGACGCCGCCCGGGCGGCGGGCCGCACCGACACCCCGCGCACCTGGGTCACCTTCCGGCCGATCATCGCGCCGACCGAGGAACTCGCCTGGGAGAAGGCCGAGCGCATCCTGTCGATCCTGCAGGACGGCGGCCGGTCCGGGCTGTGGGTGCAGAAGTCGTCGGGTCAGGCACCGGCGAACGTCGGTTCGCAGCGGCTGTTGGACATCGCCGCCCGGGGTGACCGGCACGACCGCGCGCTGTGGACACCCACCGCGAGCGCCACCGGGGCACGCGGCGCCTCCACCGCCCTGGTGGGCACCCCGGAGACCGTGGCGGCCGCGATCCTGGACTACGTCGATCTGGGTGCCGACCTGATCTCGATCCGGGGCTACGACAATCTGAACGACGCCATCGACTACGGCCGCTACCTGATCCCGCTGGTGCGCGAGGAACTGGCCCACCGGGAGGCGACCGGCGAGCGCGGCCAGGTCGTCGCCCAGCCGCCGCTGGAGTCCGTGGCGGTGTCGGCATGACCGTCGAGGCGCCCGCGCTGCCCGACCTGTCGGATGCGGCACTGGCCGAGGTCACCGCCGCGCTGGCCACCACCGCCGAGCAGCATGACCGGACCGCCGAGTTCCCGTGGGCGGGCATCCACACCGTGCACGACGCCGGGCTGCTCACCCTGGGCATCGGCCGCCGCTACGGCGGACCGGGCCTGTCGGCGGTGGACGCGGTGCGGGTGTTCGAGGCCCTCGGTGCCGGTGATCCGGCGGTGGCGCTGATCGTCGCGATGACCGTCGGCCAGCACGCGGCCCAGGACCGCGCACCCTGGTGGCCGGAGCCGCTGTACCGCGAGGTGGTCACCCGCTCGGTGGACGCCCCGGTGCTGCTGAACGCCGTCCGCGCCGAACCCGAGTGGGGCGCACCCGCCCGGGGCGGCCTGCCCGCGACCACGATCCGGCGGGACGGCGACGGCTGGCTGCTGTCCGGCCGCAAGGGGTTCGCCACCGGCTCGGAGGGCCTCGCCTACCACCTGGTGTGGGCGGTCGACCACGACGGTCCGTCCGGCGAACCGGAGCTGGCGCACGCCATCGTCCCCGGTGACGACCCGGGGGTCCGGGTCGAACGCACCTGGGACCACCTGGGTCAGCGGGCCACCAGCACCCACGACGTGCACTACACCGATGTGCGGCTGCCGCTGGACCACTTCCGGGGCGTCCCGCGGTCCCAGCTCGCCCGGCAGGACTTCCCCGGCGTGATCGCGCTCGGCCTGCCCGCGCTGTACGTCGGGGTCGGCCGGGCCGCCCAGTCGTTCCTGCACCGGTTCGCCCGGGACCGGGTGCCGACCTCGCTGGGCCGGCCGATCGCCACCACCGAGCACATCCAGCAGACCGCCGGTCAGGTCGAAGCGCTGCTGGTCCAGGCCGAGGAACTGCTGCTCGGCCTGGCGGCCCGGGCCGATGCCGGGGACCCCGCCGTCGCCGCCCGGTTCGGTCTGGCCAAGGTGCTCGCCACCCGCAGCGCCATCGAGGCGGTGCAGACCGCCGTCGCCGCCCTGGGCAATCCCGCCCTGACCCGCCACCACCCGCTGGAGCGACACCTGCGCGACGTGCTCGCCAGCCGCGTCCACCCGCCGCAGGAGGACGCCGCGCTGCTCGCCACCGGCCGCCGCCTGCTCTCCGAGACCCCCTGAGGACACCCGATGACCCGCACCCTGCGCCCGGCGCTGCCCACCCTCGCCCTCGTCGTCGCCCTGTCCGCCTGCTCCACCGCCGGGGCGGCCGACAGCGGCCAGAGCCCGACCGGCGACCCGGTCTCCGGTGGCACCCTCGACGTCGCGTTCTTCCCGGACAACGCCGCCTTCGCCTGCGTCGACCCGTTCCAGACCTACTGGATCGAGCACCGCACGGTGATCAGGAACTTCGCCGACTCGCTGACCGACCAGGACCCGGAGACCGGCGAGCTGGTGCCGTGGCTGGCGACCGACTGGGAGGTCGCCGACGACGGGCTGTCCTACACCTTCGACCTGCGCGACGACGTGACGTTCTCCGACGGCACCGCGTTCACCGCCGAGTCGGTGAAGCTGGCGTTCGACTCCGGTGCCGCCACCCTGGAGCAGCTGCCGACCGCCTACGGCGCGGTGTACCTGGCCGGTTACGACTCCACCGAGGTGGTGGACGACGACACGGTGGTGGTGCACTTCAGCACCCCGAACTCCGCCTTCCTGCAGGGCACCTCGAGCACCAACCTGGCGATCCTGGCCGCCTCGTCGTACCAGGCGACCCCGGAGGAGCGCTGCCTCGGGGACGTGGTCGGTTCCGGACCCTTCGTGCTGGACAGCTACTCCCCCGGCCAGAGCACGGTGCTGACGAAGCGGGACGGCTACGCCTGGGGCTCCGAGCTGCGCGAGAACACCGGCGAGGCGTACCTGGACGGCATCACCTTCACCTACGTGGCGGAGGACAGCGTGCGGGTGGGTCAGCTCACCTCGGACGCCATCGACATCGCCTGGCCGCGCAACCCGATCAGCGAGAACGACACCGCCCTGATCCAGTCCTCCGGTGACACGGTGGTCAGTCGGTCGCTGCCCGGCCCGGCGAACAACTACTACCCGAATGTCGCGGACGGCAAGATCCTGGCCGACGAGCGGGTCCGGCACGCGCTGCAGCAGGCGATCGACCGGGACAGCTACGCCTCGACCATCTTCGGCACCGAGTACCCGTCGGTGACCAGCATCTACGACACCACCACCCCGGCCTACCAGGACCACGGCGACGACCTGGCCTACGACGCCGACGGTGCCGCCGAGCTGCTGGACGAGGCGGGCTGGACGCTCGGGGACGACGGCTACCGGCACAAGGACGGTCAGAAGTTGACCCTCTCGACGCCGGTGATCGCCCAGTTCTCCGCCGGCGACCAGCTGATCCAGGACCAGCTCAAGGCGGTCGGCATCGACCTGGAACTGAACGTGATCACCCAGGCCCAGCGCTCCGAGGTGCTGGCGGCCGGTGACTACGACCTGATCAGCACCTACTACACCCGTGCCGACCCGGGTGTGATCCAGTGGATCATCGACGCCCGGTACGCCGGATCGCAGGCCCAGGCGGTGAACGCCCTGACCCCGGAGCAGACCACCGAGGTGCAGGCACTCCTGGACCAGGGCACCACCACGCTGGACACCACCGCCCGGGCCGAGGTCTACGCCGAGCTCCAGCAGTACTACCTGGACCACGCGCTGGCGTTCCCGACCTTCGAGCGGGTGCAGACCGCCGGCGTGTCGGCCGCGGTGCACGGTTTCCGGTTCACTTCGGAGTCCTTCGGGGACTTCGCCGGCACCTGGATCACCCCGTGACCGCCGCGGCGGTCCTGGCCCCACCGCGGGTCAGGTCCCTGCGTTGGGGTCCGGCCGGGTACATCGCCGGCCGGGTGCTGCAAGCGGTCGGCGTGCTGTGGGCCGCCTACACCGTCACCTTCGCCATCCTCTGGCTGCTGCCCAGCGACCCGCTGGCGATGGTGCTGTCGGCCAACAACGTCGAGCTGGACTCGCTCACCCCGGCCCAGCTCGCCGAGGCCCAGGCACGGTACGGCCTGGACCAGCCGGTGCTCGGGCAGTACTGGTCGATGCTCACCGGGGCACTGCACGGCGATCTGGGCACCTCCACCACCAAGGGCCTCCCGGTCACCGAGCTGATCGCCCAGCGCCTGCCCGGCACGCTGCAACTCTCCGGCCTGGCGATCCTGATCGCGCTCGGCGGCGGGGTACTGGTCGCCTGGCTGGCCGCCTCCGTCCGGTGGTCGCCGCTGCGCCTGCTGCTGACCCGGTTGCCGTCCGCCGGGGTGGCGTTCCCGTCGTTCTGGATCGGCCTGCTGCTGATCCAGGTCTTCGCCTTCAGCCTCGGCTGGCTGCCGTCCACCGGGTCGGCGGGCCCGCAGGCGTTGATCCTGCCCGCCGTCACGATGGCGATCCCGACCGGTGCCGCCTTCGCCCAGGTGCTCACCCGCAGCCTCACCGACACGCTGGCCGAGCCGTACATCACCACCGCCACCGCCACCGGATTGAGCCGGGCGGCGGTGATCGGGCGGCACGCGCTGCGCAATGCCGCCCTGCCCACCCTGACCATCCTCGGTCTGCTGGTCGGCGGCACCGTCACCGGCGCGATCGTCACCGAGACGGTCTTCGCCCGGCAGGGGGTGGGCACCCTCGCCCAGGAGTCGGTGCTGAACCAGGACGTCCCCGTGGTGCAGGCGATCGTCGTGCTGGCGGCCGCCGCCTTCGTGCTGGTGAACCTGCTGGTCGACCTGCTCTACCCGCTGCTCGACCCCCGGATCGCGAGGTCACGATGACAACCCTCACCCAGCCCCGGGTCGCCACCGCCGCACCGGTGGTCGACCTGCCCGCCCGCGGCACCACCGGCCGGGCGGCCCGACGCCGGGCCACCGCGCGGGCGCTGCTGCGCCGGCCCGGCTTCCTGATCGCGCTGGCGTTCACCGGCTTCGTGATCCTGTCGGCCCTGGCGCCGACCTGGTTCACCTCGGCCGACCCCTATGCGACGGCACCGGCCGACAAGCTGCTGCCGCCGAGTGCCGCCCACCTGTTCGGCACCGACGAGCTGGGCCGCGACCTGTTCTCCCGGGTGCTGCACGGCGGGGCGCTCACCATCCAGGCCACCGCGCTGGCGATCGGCATCGCGCTGGTCGGCGGACTCGGCCTCGGGGTGCTCAGCGGGTTCGTCGGCGGCTGGGTGGACGCCCTGGTGATGCGGGCGGTGGACGTGCTGCTCGCCATCCCCGGTCTGCTGCTCGCCCTGGCCATCGTGACGGCCGTCGGCTTCGGCACCGTGCCGGTCGCGGTGGCGGTCGGGGTCGGGATCATCCCGGGCTTCGCCCGCACCACCCGCGCCGAGGTGCTGCGGGTCAAGACGCTGCCCTACGTCGAGGCGGCCCGCACCGGCGGTGGCTCCTGGGGCCGGGTGCTGCTGCGGCATGTGCTGCCGAACTCCTGGGGTCCGGTGGCGGTGCTCGCGGTGCTGGACTTCGGCGCGGCGATCATCGCGGTGGCGGCGCTGTCCTTCCTCGGGTTCGGGGCCGAGCCGCCGGCCGCCGAGTGGGGGACGCTGATCTCCGCCGGACGGAACTACCTGGTGACCAGCCCGTGGCTGAGCCTGCTGCCGGGCCTGTTCGTCGGCCTGCTGGTCCTGGCGTTGAACCACCTGGCCCGCACGGTCGAGGAGGTCGGCCGATGACCGCCGTCGCCCGGCTCACCGAGCTGGAGGTCACCTACGGCCAGCACGCCCCCGCCGTCCGGGGTGTCTCGCTCGACATCGCCCCCGGCGAGGTGCTGGCGGTGGTCGGCGAATCCGGCTCCGGCAAGACCACCACCGCCGCCGCGCTGCTCGGACTGCTGCCCGCCGCCGGTCGGATCACCGGCGGCCGCATCGAGGTCGACGGCCTGGACGTGACGCATGCCGGTGAGCGGGTGCGCCGCGGGCTGCGCGGCCGGGTGGTCGGTCTGGTGCCGCAGGACCCGATGGTCGGCCTGGACCCGACCCGCCGGGTGGCGAGCCAGCTGGCCGAGGCGGTGCGCCTGCGCGGGGTCCCGCGACGGGCGGCCCAGGTGGAGGTGCTGCAGCTGCTGCACGAGGCCGGGGTGGACGACCCCGAGCTGCGTGCCCGGCAGTACCCGCACGAGCTGTCCGGCGGGCTGCGGCAGCGGGTGCTGATCGCCCTCGCCCTGGCCGGCAAGCCGCGCCTGGTGGTCGCCGACGAACCGACCTCCGCGCTGGACGTGACGGTGCAGCGCCGGATCCTGGACCACCTCACCGGACAGGTCCGGGACACCGGCACCGCGCTGCTGATCATCACCCACGACCTGGCGATGGCCGCCGACCGGGCGGACCGGATCGTGGTGATGCAGGACGGTCGGGTGGTGGAGCACGGGCCTACCGCCACCGTGGTCGAACGCCCGCAGGAGCCGTACACCCGCCGGCTGATCGCCGCGGCACCCGGTCTGCGCGGCTTCCGGCTCCGGGCCGACGACCCGGCCCCCGAGGTGCTTCGGCTCACCGGGGCCACCGTCGACTTCCCCGGCTCGGGCCGGGTGCTGGACGGGGTAGACCTGGCGGTGCAGCGCGGCCGCACCCTGGCGGTGGTCGGTGAGTCGGGTTCCGGCAAGACCACGGCCCTGCGGGTGGCCCTGGGTCTCCAGCGGCTGACCGCCGGTCGGATCGAGCTGGACGGGCAGGACCTCACCGACGCCGGGTGGAAGCAGTGGCGACCGCTGCGCCGCCGGATCCAGCTGGTGCACCAGAACCCGTTCGCCGCCTTGGACCCACGGTTCACCGTGGCCGAGTCGGTGGCCGAACCGCTGGTGTCCTTCGGGATCGGCGACCGCCGCTCGCGCGGCACCCGGGCGGCCGAGCTGATCGAGCGGGTCGGGTTGCCCTCAGACGCCCTGTCCCGGCTGCCGGCCGAACTCTCCGGCGGGCAGCGGCAGCGGGTCGCCATCGCCCGGGCACTGGCCCTGGACCCGGAGATCCTGCTGCTGGACGAACCGGTGTCGGCCCTCGATGTGTCGGTGCAGGCGCAGATCCTCGATCTGCTGGCCGAACTGCAACGCGACCTCGGGGTGTCCTACCTGCTGGTCTCGCACGACCTGGCGGTGGTGGCCCAGGTCGCCCACCGGGTCGCCGTGCTGCACCGCGGCCGGTTGGTGGAGTCGGGCCCGACGGCGGAGGTGTTCACCGCGCCGCGGCACGACCGGACCCGCGACCTGCTGGACGCGGTGCCGGGCCGCCTGGCGGTGACCCGATGACCGCCGCCCTGGACCTGGTGCAGCTGCGTTCCTTCGTCGCCATCGCCGACTGCGGTGGCTTCGGCCGGGCGGCGGTCGCGCTGCACCTGAGCCAGCCCACCGTGAGCCAGCACGTGCGCAGCCTGGAACGGCGGCTGCACACCCCCCTGGTCGAGCGGCAGGGCCGTGGCACCCGGTTCACCCCGGCCGGCGAGCGTCTGCTCGCCGAGGCACGACGGATCCTCGCGGTGCACGACGACGCCCTGGCCCGGCTGGACGCCGCCGGTCGGCGCACCGTGGTGATCGGCTCCACCGAGACCGCCGCCGACCAGGTGCTGCCCGGACTGCTCACCGCCCTGAAGGACGCATATCCGGACCGGCCGGTGCAGTTCAGCATCGACCGCTCGACCCAGATGGCCGAGGCGATCGACCGGGGCTCCATCGACGTGGCGGTGCTGCTCGCCCTCGGTCCGCAGACACCGGGCCGCCCGGTCGGCACCCTGCCGCTGCGCTGGTTCGCCCGGCCGGGGCTGTCCCTGGACGACACCGTCCCGCTGGTCGCCTACTCCGAGCCGTGCGGCATGCGGCGGCGGGCGATGACCGAACTCGGCGAGGCCGGTCGTCGGGTCCTGCTGGCGGCCGAGTCCACCAGCCTGGAGGGCGTGATGGCCGCCGCCCGGGCCGGGCTCGGGGTGGCGGTGCTGCCCAGCGCCGGGGCGGTGCCCGCCGGGTTGGTGGAGCGCACCGACCTGCCGCCGCTCGGGGTCGCCGCGATCCATCTGGCGGTGCGCCGCGGGCTGGACGTCGACCTGGAAGCCGCCGCGCTCGGCGCCCTCGAGCTCTTCTTCAGCACTCTCACCAGGAGCACCGTCCATGACCACTGACCACCTGATCGACGCCGTCGCCCTCGACCGCCTGCTCGGTTCCGGTGCGCCGGTCCGGCTGCTCGACGTCCGCTGGACCCTCCCGGTGCCGGACGGCCGACCGGCCTACCGGGCGGGCCACCTGCCCGGGGCGGTCTACGTCGACCTGGACACCGAACTCGCGGCCCCGCCGTCGCACGCCGGACGCCACCCGCTGCCCGCCATCGAGGACCTGCAGGCGGCGGCCCGCCGCTGGGGTCTGCGGACCGGGGACACCGTGGTGGTCTACGACGACAACGCCGGGCAGTCAGCCGCCCGGGCCTGGTGGCTGCTGCGCTGGGCCGGGGTCGCCGACGTGCGCCTGCTCGACGGCGGACTCGCCGCGTGGCGTGCCGCCGGGCTGGCGGTGAGCGAGGACGATCCGGCCCCGTTGCCCGGCGACGTCACCCTCAGTGCCGGGCACCTGCCCACCCTGGACGCCGACGGTGCGGCGCAGGCGGCACTGCTGCTGGACGCCCGGGCGGCCGAGCGCTACCGCGGGGAGTCCGAGCCGATCGACCCCCGGGCCGGACACATCCCCGGTGCGGTGAGCGCCCCCACCGCGGCGAACGTCACCGCCGACGGCACTTTCCGACCGGTCGCCGAGCTGGCCGCCCGGTTCAGCGCCCTCGGTGCCCGGCCCGGCAGCCCGGCCGGGGTCTACTGCGGCTCCGGGGTCACCGCCGCCCATCAGGCGCTCGCGCTCACCGTCGCCGGGTTCGACCCGGTGCTCTACCCCGGCTCCTGGTCCGCCTGGTCCGCCGATCCCACCCGTCCCGTCGTCCTGGGACCCCACCCCACGGCCGAGGAGGCCCTGCGATGACCGTCACCGATCCCACCACCCCCACCACCGCCGCCACCCGCACCTGGACCGAGCCGGAACACCTCGCACCCCGCGGCACCCTGATCCTGGTGGTCGGCCGGGGCGAGACCCCGGAGGTGTACCAGCGCTTCGGCAGCCGGATCGCCGCGGACGCCTATCGGGTGATCGCGGTGGACGACGACCCGAGCGCCCCGGCCACGGCCGCCGCACTGCTGGCCGACGACACCCTGCCCGGGCCCCGCGTCCTGGTGGGGGTGGACGCCGGTGCGCTCACCGCCGTCGAGCTGGTCCGCTCCGGTGCGGCCGCCGATGCTGTGGTCCTGGCCGGGCTGCCGGTGGTCCCCGGTCCGCTGGGTCAGGCCTGGGGCGGCAGCTGGGAGACCGAGATCGCCGCCCGCACCGCCTGCCCGAACCACCGCGGCGTGCTGGCCCGCAGCGCCCGACGAGGTCTCGGCGGCAGCGCCGACACCCTCGTGCTGCCGATCGCGCCGGTCACCCCGGGCGTGCTGGGCGTGCCGACCCTGGCGGTGCACGGGGCCGCCGATCCGATCAGCCCGGCCGCCGACGCGCTGCCGGTGCTGGCAGGGCTCGGCGCGGAGGTCACCGTGGTCACCGACGGGTTGCACGACGTGCTCAACGACGTCCAGCACCGCTCGGTCGCCGCCACCGTGATCCTGTTCCTGGAGCGCCTGCGCTCCGGGTCGACCGTGGTGCGCCCGGCATGACGCTCACCCTGGACGACCTCGCCCCCACGGACCGGTCCGTCGCCGCCCGCACCGCCGCGCACAGCGACAGGTCCGGCTGGTCACCGGGGACGCCGCCGGATGCGGTGGTCCGCCCGGGCGGCATCGCCGAGGTGCAGGCGGTGCTGCGCTGGGCCACCGCCGAGCGGGTCACCGTGGTGCCGCGCGGCGCCGGGACCGGCCTGACCGGGGGCGCCTCCGCCACCGCCGGGCAGATCGTGCTGGACCTGTCGGGGCTGGACGCCATCGAGTCGATCGACCCGGTCACCCGCACCGCCGTGGTGCAGCCCGGGGTGATCGTGGCCGACCTGGACCGGGCCGCCGCCGCCCACGGCCTGCGTTACGCCCCGGACCCGGGCAGCGTCGCCATCGCCAGCATCGGCGGCACCATCGCCACCAATGCCGGCGGGCTGCGCTGCGCCCGGCACGGCGGCACCCGGGAGGCGGTGCTGGGCCTGGACGTGGTGCTGGCCGACGGCGAGCTGCTGCGCACCGGCACCGCCGGGCCGCGCAGCGTCACCGGATATGACCTGACCTCCCTGTTCGTGGGTTCGGAGGGGACGCTCGGGATCGTGGTCCGGGCCACCGTCCGACTGCAGCCGCTGCCGGTGTCGACCGCCACCGTCGCCGCCCTGTTCCCCGATGTCGCCACCGCCGCCGCGGTCGCGCTGACCATCCCGGCCGCGGACACCTTGGAGCTGCTGGACGGCGCCACCCTGGCCGCCGTGGACCCGGTGCTGGCCACCGACGGATCCGCCTTCCTGCTGATCCAGCTGGAAGGACCCTCCGCCCTCGCCGAGGCCGCCGCCCTCGCGGACCGGATCCGGCCCACGGCGGTGCGGGTGGACATCACCGACGACCCCGCTCGCTCCGAGCGCCTGATCGCGACCCGCCGGGGTGCGCTGCCCGCGGTGCAACGACTCGGGCGGGTGCTGATCGAGGACGTCTCGGTGCCCCGCACAGCACTCGCCGAGACGCTGGCCGGGATCGCCGCGATCTCCGACGGCACCGGGGTCCCGGTGTTCACCTTCGCCCATGCCGGCGCCGGGGTGATCCACCCCCTGGTGCTCACCGACGACGGGGCCGTCACCCCTCGGGTGCAGGAGACCGTGGACGCCATCGTGGCGCTGGCGCTGCGCCTCGGCGGCACCCTCAGCGGCGAACACGGGATCGGCGTCCTGAAGCGCCGCTGGCTGGCCGACGAGCTGGACCCGGTCGCCCGCACCACCCTGCACCGGATCAAGGACGCACTCGACCCGGCCGGGGTGCTCAACCCCGGCAAGGCGATCTGAGAGGACCGAACCATGACCACCGTCGTCACCCTGATCGGCAATCCCCGCCCCGGCTCGCGCACCGCCGGTGCCGCCGACACCACCGCCGCCTTCCTCGCCGACCGCCTCGACCTGACACCGGGCGACTCGATCGACCTCAGCGGCCTGGCCGCCGACTTGTTCGCCGCCGAGCACCCCCGTGCCGACGTGGCCCTGCGCAGCGCCGCCGACGCGGGGGTGCTGGTCGTCGCCACCCCAGTGCACAAGGCGTCCTTCACCGGACTGCTCAAGGCGTTCCTCGACCTCTACGGCCCCCGTGGCCTCGCCGGGGTCGTCGCCGTCCCGCTGGTGGTGCCCGGCGACCCGGGCCACGCCCTGGTCGGCGAGGCCCACCTGCGCCCGGTGCTGGTCGAGCTGGGGGCGATCGTGCCCACCCGTTCCCTGGTGGTCACCGCCGGACAGCTGACCGCCATCGACGACCAGCTCGCCGCCTGGTGGGCGACCGAGGAACCGGCGCTGCGCCGGACCGTGACCGTGGAGGCGATCCGATGACCACCCTGCACCAGCTGGAGGCCGACCTGATCGAGCAGGACGAGCCGCAGCTCACCCCGGAGCAGTACAAGACGGTGTTCCGGCAGCACGCCGCCGGGGTCGCCGTGGTGACACTGCTGGACGACGCCGGTCCGGTCGGCTTCACCGCCACCTCGGTCATCTCGGTCTCGGCGTCCCCGCCGCTGCTGGCGTTCAGCATCGACTCCGGCTCCTCGTCCTGGCCCGCGCTGTCCCGGGCGAAGACCCTGGTGGTGAGCTTCCTGGCGCACGACCAGGCGGCGCTCTCCGGCAGGTTCGCCGCCCGGGGGGTGGACAGGTTCGCCGAGGGTGGCTGGTCGCAGCTGCCCACCGGTGAGCCGGTGCTGGAGGGCGTGCAGTCCTGGGTGCGGGGACGGGTGGTGCAGCGCACCCCGGTCGGCACCAGCTTCCTGATCTCGGTGCGAGCGCTGGACCATGCCACCCGCCCGGAGGCCGAGCCGCTGGTGTACCGGGATCGGGCGTACTACGCGCTCACGCCGCAGGACTGACCAGCCGCTGGCCACCGACGGATGAGCGAACGCGGCCACCCGCCGCAGGGTGGATCAGTCCGCGCCGGCGACTAGCTGGAATGATTCTCATTACGTGCTAAGTTCCTTCCCACCACATCGACCCACCTGGGAAGGAGTCGGCGCGGCCCGTCCGCGCCCTCAACCATGAACACCCGCACCCGACCCTTCGCCGCCCTCGGCGCCGGCCTCACCGCCGCCCTGCTGCTGGCCGCCTGCGGACAGTCCGACGACGACACCACGACCGCCGCCGCGACCACCACCCCCGAGCCGACCGCCACCGCGCAGGAATCGGCCAGCCTCAAGCCGCGTCTGGTCCTCACCTACGACGGTGGCGTCCAGGTTCTCGACGCCACCACCCTGGACCTGGTCGCCGACCTGGAGCTGGACGGCTTCAACCGGGTCAACCCGGCCGGCGACGGTCGGCACGTGCTCGTCTCCACCGCCGGTGGCTTCCGGGTGCTCGACGCCGGGACCTGGGGGCAGGCGCACGGCGACCACTCGCACTTCTTCACCGCCGACCCGACGCTCACCGACCTCACCTACAGCGCCGAGACCCCCGGCCACGTCGTCGTGCACGAGGGCCGGACCGCCCTGTTCGACGACGGCACCGGGCAGGTCACCGTCGTCGACTCCGCGGCGATCGCCGATCCCGACGCCGAGCGGCGGGAGTTCACCACCCCCGAGGCGCACCACGGCGTCGCGGTGGAACTGCACGACGGCAGCGTCGTGGTCTCCGAGGGCGACGAGGACGCCCGCACCGGCATTCGCCTGCTGGCCGCCGACGGCACCGAGACCGCCGTGAACGACCAGTGCCCCGGCGTGCACGGTGAGGCGATGGCCGCCGAGGAGACCGTGGTGATCGGCTGCGAGGACGGCGCCCTGGTGGTCGCCGACGGGCAGATCACCAAGGTCACCAGCCCGGACGCCTACGGCCGGATCGGCAACCAGGCCGGCTCCGAGGAGTCCCCGGTCGTGCTCGGCGACTACAAGTCCGACCCGGACGCCGAGCTGGAGCGCCCGACCCAGGTCAGCCTGATCGACACCCGGACGGCGGCGCTGACCCTGGTCGACCTGCCGTCCTCCTACACCTTCCGCTCACTGGCCCGCGGCGACGACGGTGAGGCCCTGGTGCTCGGCACCGACGGCAACCTGCACGTGATCGACCCGGAGACCGGCACCCTGGTCCGGTCCATGCCGGTGCTGGACGCGTGGGAGGAGCCGGAGAACTGGCAGGAGCCGCGCCCGGCGATCCGGGTGCACGAGGGCACGGCCTACATCACCGACCCGGCGAACGACCGACTGCTGGCCGTCGATGTGCTCACCGGCGAGGTCTGGAACACCACCGACCTGTCGGTCACCCCGAACGAGCTGACCGTCGCCACCGGCGAGGGCGCCGCGCACGGGGACGACCACGAGGACCACGACCACTGAGCCCGACACGACGACGGCCCGACCCCGCATCCACCGCGGGGCCGGGCCGTCGTTGCGCTCAGTGCGAGCGCAGTGCCTCGATCAGCTCGTCCTTCTTCATCTCCGAACGGCCCTCGATGTCCAGTTCGGCCGCCCGCTTGCGCAGGTCGTCGACCGTCCAGTCGTCGTAGGACCCGGACTCGCCGCCCTTCCTGCCCACGTCGCTGCGTCCTCGCGCCGCGGCGGCGTTGGCGATCCGGGCCGACTTCTCCTTGCTGTTCCCCTCGTCCCGGAGCTCCTCGTAAAGCTCCTTGTCCTTGACGCTGGGACCGGGATCGCGTTCCGGCATGGTGAGCCTCCTTCGGGTGTCCCTGTCGACTGTGCGCCGGAGCGCTGCGCCTCGCATCCCGGCGCGGGCAGCCCACCGTCCTGGCAGCACACCCGTCCGGGCGGGACACCCGTCCAGAACGGCTCAGCCGTCCAGGAACCGGCGGACCGCCTCCACCACCAGCGCGTGGTCCTCCGCCTGCGGCAGCCCGGAGACCGTGACCACGCCGACGACGCCGACCCCCTCGACGTGCACCGGGAACGCCCCGCCGTGCGCCGCGTACTCCTGCACCGACAGCCCCTGCTTCTCCGCGAAGGTGGTCCCCGCCGCCCGGTGCCGGAGGCCGGCCAGGAAGGAGGAGGTGCCGAAGCGTTCCACCACCCGGGTCTTGCGCTCGATCCAGCTGTCGTTGTCCGGGGTCGTGCCCGGCCGTGCGGCGTGGAACAGCTGCTGGCGGCCGCGGCGGATGTCCACCGTGACCGCCAGCTGCCGCTCGGCGGCGAGGGCGACCAGCAGGCAGCCCAGCTCCCAGGCGTCGTCGTTCGTGAAGGTCGCGAACCGCAGCTCGCGCTCCTGTGCTTCCACCTCCGCCACCAGGCGGCTCAGGTCCTCGCTCATCCCGCCAGCATGTCAGCCCCGGCGGCGCGCCCGCAGCACGGCATCGGCCACCTCGTGCTGACGGCCCGCGTGCTCCTCCGTCCGGGGCCGTGACTCGGCGACCTCGATCCGCCACTCGTCCGGATCCAGCAGCGCCGCCACCTGCTCCGCGGTGACGAACCAGTCCTCCAGGGCGCCCAGGCCGTCCCGCAGGTGCCGGTCGTGCGGGTGATGGCCGACGATCAGCAGCGTGCCCCCCGGTGCCACCGCCCCGGCCATCCGGCGGAACAGGTCGTCCCGGATACCGGGCTCCGGGTGCAGGAAGTGCGAGGTCACCAGGTCGTAGCGCCGTCCGTCGTCCCATTCCCCGACATCGGCGCGCTCCGTGCGGACCGCCACGCCCTGCTCGGCCGCGAGCGCCGCCACCTTGTCCAGGGCGCCCTGCGCGATGTCGACCGCCGTCACGTCCCAGCCGCGCATCGCCAGCCACACCGCGTCCCCGCCCTCGCCGGCACCGATGTCCGCGGCGGTTCCCGGGGTCAGGGTCGCCGCCTCGGTCTCCAGCACCCGGTTCGGCCGCCCGGACCAGACCCGCTCGGTTCCGGCGTACCGGTCCTCCCAGTAGTCCCGGCCGGTGGGCGGACGGTGCATCGCGCGGGTGGTGTCCTCCTCGATCAGCTCCATGTTCAGCATCGCCGCGGCCATCTGCCCTTCGGCTGCCGCGACCACCACCTGCGCACTGAGGTCGGTCACGTTGCCCGCCGCACGCACCCCCGGCACCACCGTCTGGCCGCGATCACCGGTCGGCAGGAAGCTCGATCCGGGGAACGGCCCCTCCTCGGCGACCAGTCCCAGCCCGTCGAGTCCGTCCAGACGCGGCCGCATCGGCGCACCAGCGGCGATCACCTCGGCCTCCAGCACCCGACCGGAGGCCAACCGGATCCCGGTGACCGCATCCGCCTCGACCAGCACCTCGGCCGGGGCACCCTCGATGACGGTGATCCCCAGCGCCGCGAGCTTCGCCCGGTCGTCGGCCTCGGGGGTGGTCGGGGTGACCCAGGTCAGCGCGGCGGTCCAGTTCCGCCAGAGCAGCGCCTGGTGCATCGATCCGAGCAGCACGATCCGCCGGTCGCGCACCTCCCAGCCGTGGCAGTAGGGGCAGTGCACCACGTCCCGGCCCCACCGAGCGCGCAGGCCGTCGACCTCCGGCAGCTCGTCGACCAACCCGGTGGCGACCAGCACCCGGCGCGCCCGGACCTCGGTCCCGCCGTCCAGGGTGGCGAGGAAGCCGTTGCCCTCCGGCACGGCCGCCGTCACCCGGCCGCGATGCAGCCGCACCCCGTAGCCCTCGACCTCCGCACGACCGCGCGCGAGCAGGTCGGCCGGGGGCAGCCCGTCGTGCCCCAGGAAGCCGTGCATGTGCGCCGCCGGGGCGTTGCGCGGTTCGCCGGCGTCCACCACCAGCACCGACCGTCGGGCCCGACCCAGGGTCAGCGCACCGCTCAGCCCGGCCGCGCCGCCCCCGATCACCAGGACGTCCACCTCGTGCATCTCTCGCTCCGTTCGTCGTGGACCTGGAGCGTCCCGCGCGAAGCGTCCGCTTGACAACATCTGTTGCCGGTTCGGCAAACTGGCCCGGTGACCGACGACGACACCCCGATCCTGGACGGGGTCGGCCCCCGGCTGCGCGCCCTCCGGCAGAGCGCGGGCGCGACCCTGGCCGACCTGTCCGCGACCACCGGCATCTCGGTCAGCACGCTGTCCCGGCTGGAGTCGGGGCAGCGCCGACCCACCCTGGAGCTGCTGCTTCCCCTGGCGCGCGCCCACCAGGTCCCGCTCGACGACCTGGTGCCCGACGCCGACACCGGCGACCCGCGGGTCCATCCACGCCCCACCGTGCGGCACGGCGTCACCTTCCTGCCGCTCACCCGCCGCCCGGGCGGGGTGCAGGCGTACAAGATGATCATGCCCGGCGCCGACCCGGCCGCACCGCCGCGGGAGCTGCGGGTGCACGAAGGCTACGAGTGGCTCTACGTGCTCTCCGGCGCGATCCGGCTGCGGCTCGGCGACCACGACATCACGCTCGGCCCCGGTGAGGTCGCCGAATTCGACACCCGCACCCCGCACCTGATCGACAACGCGCTCACCACCCCGACCGAGACCCTCGCCCTGTTCGGCCCGCAGGGCGAGCGGATGCACGTCCGCGCCCGACCCAAGAAGCCGAGCGCCTAGGGCTCAGCCGAGCACCAGCACCCCGGCCAGCACGCACAGCGGCGCCAGCCACAGCCCTTGCACCAGCAGCCCGCGCACCGGCACATGGGTCAGCATCCGGCGGCACCGCTGCCACCACAGCACCGTCGCCAGCGATGCCCACGGGGTGAGCAACGGCCCGGCCCCCGCCCCGATCAGCACCGCCGCCAACCGGGTCGGATCGCCGCCCGCAGCCGGTTCCACCACCAGGTAGCCCGGCAGGTTGTTCAGCAGGTTCGCCGCCCCGGTCGCCAGCCCCGCCAGCACCAGCAGCGGCCCGGTGCCGGTCCCGTCCGGCGCCAGCCCCGCCACCCAGTCACCCAGCCCGCGCACCTGCGCCGTCTCCACCGCGACGAACAGCCCGCCGACCACCAGCAGCATCCGCCACGGCACCAGCTGTCCGACCGGGGTCGGCAGCCCGCCGCGCCGCCAGGCACCCACCAGCAGCAGCGCCACCGCCGCGATCCCGGCCACCGCCCACACCGGCAGCCCCGCGACGAAGCCGACCGCCATCGCGCCGACCACCGCCGCCGTCACACCCAGCAGCACCCGGTCCGGCGGCACGTACCGCTCCCCGGCCTCGAAGCCGCCGCGCAACCGGTCCCGGCCCCGGACCGCCAACACCACCACGGTCACCGCGACCACCACCAGCGCCGGCAGCCACATCACCCCGAGGTAGCTCACCCCCGCCGCCGCGAACCGGTGATCGGCCAGCAGATTGGTCAGGTTCGACACCGGCAGCAGCAGCGACGCCGTGTTCGCCAGCGCCACCACGGTCAGGGCGTAGAACACCGCCGTCCGCTCGTCGCCACCGCCCACCCGGCGCCCGGCCCGGATCGCCAACGGGGTCAGCAGCACCGCCGTCGTGTCCAACGACAGCACCACCGTCGAAGCGACCGCCACCAGCACCAGCAGCCCCCACAGCGCCCAGCGCCGCCCCCGGGCCAACCGCGCCGCACCGTCGGTCGCCGCATCGAACAGCCCCGCCACCGCGCAGCACTCGGCGACGATCGTCAGCGCCGCCACGAAGCCCAGCACCGGCAGCACCCGCCCCGCGAGCGCCTCCGCGTCCGACCCCGGCAGCAGCCCACTGACCAGCAACCCGGCCGCCACGACCACGGCCACCGCCCACCAGGGCACCCGACGCAACACACTCAGCACCCGCCGACTGTAGGGCCGTCGCCCGGGACCGGCGCACCGACCGACTGTCGTTCACCCGGCATCGCCCGGGCGCGCCCGTCAGTCCAGCAACCCCCGCTCCAGCGCCGGTGCCAGCACCGGCGTCAACGGCAGCCGCGGGATCAGCGTCGCCTGCACCGCGTGGTACAGGTCCGCCTTGCCCGCCCAGACGGTCCGGGACACCCGGTTGTCGGTGCCCAGCTCGTGCCACCAGGACCCGCCGACCCGGTCGATCAGGAACTCCTCCGCGTAGTCCCACCAGGTGGCGTACCACCGCTCGAAGCGCGCGTCCCCGGTGGCGGCGTGCAGCGCGGCCGCGGCGGCGATCCCCTCGGCGACCACCCAGTGCATCCGCTCGCGCACCACCGGCTGCCCGGACCAGTCCACGGTGTACACGAAGCCCGGCGCGCCGTCGACGTCCCAGCCCTCGCGCACCGCGGCGTCGAACAGCGCGATCGCGTCGTCCAGCATCCAGGCCGGCGCGACGTCCCCGGCAGCGGTGATCGCCGCGCGGGCGTGCAGGGTGAGCCGGGCCCACTCCAGCCAGTGCCCGATGGTGGCGCCGTAGGGCCGGAACGGGTGTGCCGGGGTGTCGGCGTTGTACTCCAGGTCGGCGTTCCAGTCGGTGTCGAAGTGCTCGGGGATCCGCCAGGCGTTCCCGCGCGCGAAGTCGTGCACCACCCGGGTGATCATCCGGACGGCCCGGTCCAGCCAGATCCGCTCGCCGGTCACGTCGGCGGCCGCCAGGTACGCCTCCACGGTGTGCATGGTGGCGTTCACCCCGCGGTAGGGGTCGAGGGTGCTGAACGACCGGTCCCAGGACTCGACGACCATCCCGGCCTCCTCGTCCCAGAACCGCTGCTCGGAGACGGTGAGCGCCTCGCGCAGCAGCTCCGCCGCACCGGGCCGCCCGGCCGCGGTCGCCGAGGCCGATGCCAGCACCACGAAGGCGTGCGGGTACGCGCCCTTCGCGTCGTCCGTCGGCCCGTCCGGCCCCGCCTCGGTGAACCAGCCGCCGTGGTCGGTGTCCCGGAACAGCCCGGTGAGCGCTGCCAGCCCGTGATCGACGAGCGGCGCACAGCCGGGCCGCCCGAGCAGGGTGCCGAGGGCGTACACGTGGGTCATCCGGCAGGTGATCCACAGCTCGGCCGGACCACCCTCCCCGGACCCGTCGTCGTCGAGCCGGGTGAAACCTCCGGCGGGGTCGGCGGCCCCACGCCCGAAGGCGAGCAACCGGTCGGTCTCGGACTCCAGCCAGCGATGATGCGCGGGCGCCGTCAGCCACGTCATGGCGTTCACCCTAGTCCGGTGAGCGTTTCGCCACGTTGACAGCGCCGACGCAGCCGCCAGACTGGTGATACCACCGGCTCGACCGGTGCTCTCGCCCCCCTGCCCGTGACCCGCCCTGGAGCATCGTGTCCCCCACCACCGCGCGCCCGAGCAGCACCCTCGACGGCATGACCGCCGTCCTGTTCGACCTGGACGGTGTGCTGACCCCGACCGCCGTCGTGCACATGCACGCCTGGGCACGGTTGTTCACCCCGGTGCTCGACCAGCACGGTGTGGCCCCCTACTCCGACGCCGACTACTTCGCGTTCATCGACGGCAAGCCCCGGTACGACGGGGTGCGCAGCCTGCTGACCAGCCGGGGCATCGACCTGCCCTGGGGCGACCCGACCGACGCCCCGGAGGCGGAGACCGTGTGTGGTCTGGGCAACCGGAAGAACGCGGTGTTCACCGAGGTGCTGCGCACCGAGGGCGTGACCCCGTACCCGGGCTCGGTCGCCCTGGTGGACGCGCTGATCGCCGACGGCCGTCGGGTCGCCGTGGTGTCCTCCTCCCGCAACGCGGTGCCGGTGCTGGCAGCCGCCGGTCTGACCGACCGGTTCCCGGTGGTGGTCGACGGCCTGGTCGCCGCCGCACGGCACTTGCCCGGCAAGCCCGCCCCCGACACCTACCTGGATGCCGCCGCCCAGCTCGGCGTGCCGGCCGCCCAGGCCGTCGTGGTCGAGGACGCGGAGTCCGGGGTCGCCTCCGGCCGCGCCGGCGACTTCGGCCTGGTGGTCGGAGTGGACCGGGGTGCCGGGGCCGAGACCCTGATCGCACACGGCGCCGACCTGGTGGTCGACGACCTGGCCGAACTGCTCGAAGGAAGCACCTCCCTGTGAACCCCTCCTCCCTGTTCACCCCCGACCCCATCGATCGGCACCGGTTCCCGCCGGATGCCTGGGGCCTGCGCGAGACCCGCTACGACGCCGGCGACCTGGGCCGCACCGAGACCCTGTTCGCGGTGGCCAACGGGTACCTCGGCATGCGCGGCAACGTCGAGGAGGGCCGCGACTCCTTCGCCCACGGCACCTTCATCAACGGCTTCCATGAGACCTGGCCGATCCGGCACGCCGAGGAGGCCTACGGGTTCGCCCGGGTGGGCCAGACCATCGTCAACGTGCCGGACGCCAAGGTCCTGCGGCTGTACGTGGACGACGAGCCGCTGCTGCTCACCGTCGCCGACCTGCACCAGTACGAGCGCACCCTGGACTTCCGGGACGGGGTGCTGCGGCGTGAGCTGATCTGGCAGACCCCCTCGGGCAAGACGGTCCGGGTGCGCAGCCGCCGCATGGTCTCCTTCACCGAACGGCACCTGGCGGTGATGACCTACGAGGTCACCCTGCTGGACGCCGACGCCCCGATCGTGGTCTCCAGCCAGATGCTCAACCGGCAGGACGGCCAGGACGAGTACCACGTGCGGGCCGCCGCGATGGGTGAGGGCTTCGACCCGCGCAAGGCCGAGACGCTCGCCGACCGGGTGCTGGTGCCGAGCCTGCACTGGGCCAAGGACGGTCGCTACGTGCTGGGCTACCGGGTCGCCGACTCCGGCATGACCCTCGCCGTGGCCGCCGATCACTCCATCGAGACCGAGAACTCCTTCGAGGAGCGGACGATGGTGGAGGAGGACCTGGCCAAGCACGTCTACCGGATCGACGCCAAGCAGGGGCAGACCGTCACCATCACCAAGGCGGTGACCTACCACTCCTCGCGCGGCGTCCCGGCGAAGGAGCTGGTCGACCGCTGCCGTCGCACCCTGGACCGGGTGCAGGCCGAGGGCATCGAGCAGCAGTTCGCCGAGCAGCGGTGCTGGCTGGACGACTTCTGGGCGCGCAGCGACGTCGAGGTGCCCGGTCAGCCCGAGCTGCAGCAGGCGGTCCGGTGGAACCTGTTCCAGATCGCGCAGGCCACCGCCCGCGCCGAGGGCAACGGCATCCCGGCCAAGGGCCTGACCGGTTCCGGCTACTCGGGTCACTACTTCTGGGACACCGAGATCTACGTCCTGCCGTTCCTGACCTACACCTCGCCGCGGATCGCCCGGAACGCCCTGCGGTTCCGGTACACGATGCTGGACGACGCCCGGAAGCGGGCCGCCGAGCTGAACCAGAACGGCGCGCTGTTCCCGTGGCGGACGATCAACGGCGAGGAGGCCAGCGCCTACTACGCCGCCGGGACCGCGCAGTACCACATCGACGCGGACATCGCCCATGCCGTCAAGCAGTACGTCGCCGCGACCGGGGACGAGGGCTTCCTGGCCCGCGAGGCGGTCGACATCCTGGTGGAGACCGCGCGGATGTGGGCCGATCTGGGCTTCTGGCGCGGGCACAACGGTGACAGCAGCTTCCACATCCACGGCGTGACCGGCCCGGACGAGTACACCACCGTGGTGAACGACAACCTGTTCACCAACGTGATGGCCCGGGCGAACCTGCGCGCCGCCGTGGACGCGGTGACCCGGCTGGCCCAGGACGACCCGGGCTCGCACGCGGCGCTGATGGAGCGGCTGCACCTGACCCAGGACGAGCTGGACGAGTTCGCCCGGGCCGCCGAGCGGATGGCGATCCCCTTCGACGACCGGCTGGGCATCCACCCGCAGGACGCCCAGTTCCTGGAGAAGGAACTGTGGGACCTAGCGAACACCGACCCGTCCAAGCGCCCGCTGCTGCTCTACTACCACCCGCTGGTGATCTACCGGTTCCAGGTGCTCAAGCAGGCCGACGTGGTGCTGGCGCTCCTCCTCCAGGGCGACCAGTTCACCGCGGAGCAGAAGCTGGCCGACTTCGACTACTACGACCCGCTGACCACCGGTGACTCCACCCTGTCAGCCGTCGTCCAGTCGATCATCGCCTCCGAGGTCGGCTACCAGGAGCTCGCGCTGCGGTACTTCACCTCGGCCGCCTACGTGGACCTGGCCGACCTGCACCACAACACCTCGGACGGGGTGCACGTCGCCTCCCTGGGTGGGGTGTGGAGCGCACTGGCCTGCGGCTTCGGCGGCATGCGGGACCATGGCGGCGTCATCTCCCTCGACCCGCGACTGCCCGAGGTGTGGGACGGGTTGACCTTCCGGATCACGATCCGCGGCACCCGGGTGCGGGTCGACGTCCGGCACACCGAGCTGCGGCTCACCGTGGAGGACGGCGACCAGGCGAACCTCGTGGTGCGGGACCGTCCGGTCACCGTCCGCGCCGGCGAGCCGGTCACCATCGCCCTGGCACCGGCCCCGCGCCTGATCGGCACGCCGACGGTGCGGGACATCGAGGGCAGCCGCCGCGCCGACGGCACGGTCATCACCGCCAGCGTGCCGGACCACCCGGCCATCGCCGTCACACCGCCGGGGAGCTGACGCCTCAGCCTGAGCACAGCCCCGTCGGCCTACAGTCGGCCGATGGACCGCGCCCAGATCTTCGCCCTGATCGCCGGGGCCGTCATGATCACCGCGATCTGCCGTCGCAAGGGGTGGCCCGCCCCCCTGGTGCTGGTCGCGGCCGGTCTGGTGGTCTCGGCGATCCCCGGCGTGCCCGAGTACGACATCGACCCCGAGCTGATCCTGGAGTTCGTCCTGCCGCCGCTGCTGTTCTCGGCGGCCCGGTCGTCGTCGTACCAGGACATGCGGCGGTCGCTGAACTCGATCGTCCGGCTCGGGGTCGGCCTGGTCGTGGTGTCGGCGGTGGCGGTGGCCTTCGTGGCCTGGGCGCTGGTCCCGGAGCTGCCGTTCGCCGCCGCCCTGGTGCTCGGCGCCGTGGTCGCCCCGCCGGACGCGGTGGCCGCGACGGCGGTGGGGCGCAAGCTGGGTCTGCCGCGTCGGCTGATGACGGTGCTGTCCGGCGAGAGCCTGATCAACGACGCCACCTCGCTCACCCTGTACAAGGTGGCGCTGGCCGGGGTCGCCTCCGGCGCCTGGGCCTGGTCGGCCGGGCTGGAGACCTTCGCGCTGGCGGTGCTGGTCGGCGTCTCGCTCGGCCTGGTGATCGGCGGGGTGGTGCACGCCCTGCGGCTGCGCTTCGACGACTCGGTGGTGTCGTCCACGGTCGCCCTGCTCACCCCGTTCGCCTGCTACTGGGGCGCCGAGCACCTGGGGGGCTCCGGCGTCCTGGCGGTGGTCGCCGCCGGGCTCTACCTCGGCCACACCGCCCCGCGCGCCGGGTACGCGACCCGGCTGGTGCAGGACCCGATCTGGGAGACCCTGGACCTGCTGCTGGAGTCCTTCACCTTCGCCCTGATCGGGGTGCAGCTGCCCTGGCTGATCGCCGACGTGCGCGCGTCGAACGAGGGCCTGCGCCCCGCCCTGGTACTGGCCGTCGCGGTGTTCGGCACCGTGCTCCTGGTCCGGCCGCTGTACGTCTTCGCCACCACCTGGGTGGACAACCTGCGCCTGCCCGGGTCGCACCGGGAGACCTCGGACTCGCTCTCGGTGAAGGAGTCCGCGGTGGTGTCCTGGGCCGGGATGCGCGGGGTGGTCACCCTGGCCGCGGCCGCGGCGATCCCCGCCGTCGCCGGTGCCACGGACTTCCCCGACCGGGCGACCCTGCAGCTGGTCGCCTACAGCATCGCGATCGGCACCCTGCTGCTGCAGGGCCTGAGCCTGCCCTGGCTGATCCGGCTGCTCGGGGTGCGGTCCGAGGACGCCGTCCGGGACCGCGCCCAGGAGGCCCAGCTGCGGATGGCCACCGGCCGCGCCGCCCAGCAGGTGATCGAGGAGCGGCGCCGCCGGTGGGAACCGACCCTCGGGGCCGCCCGCGCCACCGTGCTGACCCGGGGCCTGGCCGAGGGCATCGCCCGCCGTGAGCGGGCCACCGTCGTGATGCTCGACCCGACGATCGCCAGCGACGAGGATCTGGCCAAGGTCAGCACCGACCGCAGCCGAGCGCTGCAGGACCTGCGCCGGGACGTGGTCGCCGCCCAGCGCGCGGTGCTGATCGAGGAGCGCGACGCCGGGCACGTCGACGAGGTGGTGATCCGCCAGGTGCTGCGCGAACTGGACCTGGAGGACGAATCGCTGGACGCCGCGCCGATCAACCGGATCTAGCCGTCTGCGCATAGCGCCCGAACCGGACAGCGCGCCCGGGCCCAAGGTCCGTGGGACGTGTGACCCAGACTTTGTGAATGCAGTCACGTAGTCTCGTTCTCACGAGGTCACCGTCGCCCTCACCCCATTCCATCGGATACACCCGGGAGTCCCGCGTGACCACCACCACGAGCACTGACACCGGCGTCGCCGCTGCCATCGACCAGCTGGTCGCAGGCGCCACCAAGGCACTGGCGGAGTACGCACGTTTCACTCAGGAGGACGTCGACCGCCTGGTGAAGAAGGCAGCCGTCGCCGCCCTCGACCAGCACGGCCACCTCGCCGAGCTCGCCGTCCAGGAGACCGGACGCGGCGTCTTCGAGGACAAGGCCGTCAAGAACATCTTCGCCTGCGAGCACGTCACCAACTCGATGTCCGCCCTCAAGACCGTCGGCGTGATCAACGAGGACGAGATCAACGGCATCACCGAGATCGCCGAGCCGGTCGGCGTCATCTGCGCCATGACCCCGGTGACGAACCCGACCTCCACCGCGATCTTCAAGTCGCTGATCGCACTGAAGACCCGCAACCCGATCATCTTCGCCTTCCACCCGAACGCGCAGCAGTCGTCGGTGGCGGCGGCGAAGGTCGTCCGGGACGCGGCGATCGCCGCCGGTGCCCCCGAGCACTGCATCCAGTGGGTCGAGGCGCCGTCGATGGAGGCCACCAGCACCCTGATGAACCACCCCGGGGTCTCCACCATCCTGGCCACCGGCGGCAACGCGATGGTGAAGTCGGCGTACTCCTGCGGCAAGCCCGCCCTGGGTGTCGGCGCCGGCAACGTCCCGGCCTACATCGAGAAGTCGGCCAAGCTGAAGCGCGCCGTCAACGACGTGGTGCTGAGCAAGTCCTTCGACAACGGCATGATCTGCGCCTCCGAGCAGGCCGTCATCATCGACGACGAGATCTACGACACCGCACTGGCCGAGTTCGCCGTGCTGCACGCCTACCAGGTCTCCAAGAAGGAGAAGGCGCTGCTGGAGAAGTTCATCTTCGGGGTCGAGGCCAAGGGCAAGAACTGCGCCGACGCCAAGCTGAACCCGACCGTGGTCGGCAAGTCCCCGCAGTGGATCGCCGAGCAGGCGGGCTTCACCGTCCCGGCCGACACCTCGATCATCCTGGCCGAGGTCACCGGGGTCGGCCCGCACGAGCCGCTCACCCGGGAGAAGCTGTGCCCGGTGCTCGCCGTGCTGCGCGCCACCAGCACCGAGCAGGGCATCCAGCTCGCCGAGCAGATGGTCGAGTTCGACGGCCTGGGTCACTCGGCCGCGATCCACACACAGGACGAGGCCCTGACCGTCGAGTACGGCCGCCGGGTCAAGGCGATCCGCGTGATCTGCAACGCCCCGTCGTCGCTGGGCGGCATCGGCGACATCTACAACGCCTTCATCCCGTCACTGACCCTGGGCTGCGGCTCCTACGGCCACAACTCGGTGTCGAACAACGTGTCGGCGATCAACCTGGTGAACATCAAGCGAGTGGGCCGGAGGAACAACAACTTGCAGTGGTTCAAGGTCCCGGCCAAGACGTACTTCGAGCCGAACGCGATCCGTTACCTCTCCGACATGGCCGACGTCGAGCGCGTCACCATCGTCACCGACTCCACGATGACCACCCTCGGCTTCGTCGACAAGGTGCTCGACGTGCTGAACCGCCGGTCCAACAAGGTCTCGGTCCAGATCATCGACCAGGTCGAGCCGGAGCCCTCCGTGCAGACCGTGCAGGCAGGCGCCGCCCAGATGCGGCACTTCCGCCCGGACACGATCATCGCCCTCGGCGGTGGCTCCCCGATGGACGCCGCCAAGGTGATGTGGCTGCTGTACGAGCACCCGGAGATCGTGTTCAGCGACCTCAAGCAGAAGTTCTTCGACGTCCGCAAGCGGGCGTTCAAGTTCCCGGTGCTCGGTGACCTGGCCAAGCTGGTCTGCATCCCGACCACCTCGGGCACCGGCGCCGAGGTCACCCCGTTCGCGGTGATCTCCGACCCGGAGGCGGGCAAGAAGTACCCGCTGGCCGACTACGCCCTGACCCCGACCGTGGCGATCATCGACCCGGTGCTCACCTCGAAGATGCCGCGCTCGCTGGCGGCGGACTCCGGCTTCGACGCCCTGACCCACGCCACCGAGGCATTCGTCGCGGTCTACGCCAACGACTTCACCGACGGCATGGCGCTCCAGGCGATCCGGCTGATCTTCGACAACCTGGCCCAGTCGGTGAACGGCGACCCGGCCGACCCGGAGACCAAGGCGGCCCGGGAGAAGATGCACAACGCCGGCACCATCGCCGGGATGGCCTTCGGCAACGCGTTCCTCGGGATCGTGCACGCGATGGCCCACGTGATCGGCTCCACCTTCCACCTGGTGCACGGCCGGACCAACGCGACCCTGCTGCCGCACGTGATCCGGTACAACGGCCAGATCCCGACCAAGCTCACCAGCTGGCCGAAGTACGAGCACTACGTCGCCCCGGAGCGGTTCCAGCAGATCGCCCAGATGCTGGGTCTGCCGGCCGAGACCCCGGAGCAGGGCGTCGAGTCCTACGCCCTGGCCATCGAGGCGCTGCGGGCCAAGGTCGGCATCCCGAACTCCTTCCAGGCCCAGGGCGTGGACGAGCAGGACTTCCTGTCCCGCCTGGACGAGGTGGCGATGGGTGCCTACGAGGACCAGTGCGCCCCGGCCAACCCGCGGATGCCGATGCGCGAGGACATGAAGGACATCATGACCGCCGCGTACTACGGCACCTCGGTCGAGGAGGTGAAGGCCCGCAAGGTGGCCCCCGCCGCCGAGTGAGTCGTCCGACCACGGGTCGCCCACGGTGACCCGACGACCAGTGCCCCGTCCGCTGCGGCAAGCGGACGGGGCACTGCTGCGTCCCAGGTCCTGCCCAGGGCGGGATGTCACACTGACGCCATGCGACGCACCCCTGCCGCCCTCGCCCTGACCGTCCTGCCGCTGGCCGGCCTGCTCCTGGTGGGCTGCGCCGAGGCCCGGGACGCCGTGGACCAGGCCCAGTCGGCCGTCGAATCCGCCGGTGCCACCGTGGATCAGCTCGGTGAGCTCGCCGACCGGGCGGCCGCCGCCATCGACGACGCCGGTGCCACCCTGAACGACGCCCGGGAGCGGGTCAGCGGCACCACCGCCGCCGCCCAGGACGCGGTGACCCGCGCCGGGACCGCCCTGGACGAGGCCGATGCCGCCGTGGACGCCGCCGCGGCCGATGGTTCCGCCGCCGCCCAGGACCAGCTCGCCCAGGCCCAGACCGACCTGGAGGAGGCTCGCAGCGCGCTGGACGCCGCCGCTGGATCGGTGGACGGCGCGACCGCCGAGGCCCTGCAGGCGCTCTCCGACAAGCTGGAACAGGTCGCCGGGGACGTGCAGTCGGCGCAGAACTGAGAATCGCCCGCGCGGAATCCTTGTCGCTCGGCACCGTCCTGCCGATCCGTGGGGTATGGCGACCCATCGCACCACCCTCCGCAAGCGGCAGCACGCCGCCTGGTGGGTGGTGTGCGCGTGGTCGTCAATCCTGATCCTGGTGCTGATCGGACTGCTCGCGGCCGCGGGGCTGTGACCGGCTACCCTCGGCGGGGATGAGCACCCACGACCTGCCCTCCGGGCGCTGGCGCGACGTCGCCCACGCCACCGGCCTGCTCGGCGACGACGGCACGCCCCGCGCCACGATCTTCGCCGAGATGTCCGCCCTCGCCGCCCGCACCGGGGCGATCAACCTCGGCCAGGGCTTCCCGGATGTGGACGGCCCGGAGTCGGTCAAGCGGGTGGCCGCCGAGGCGATCGCCGCCGGGGCCAACCAGTACCCGCCCGGCCCCGGCATCCCGGAGCTGCGCGCGGCGGTCGCCTCGCACCAGGAGCGGCACTACGGCCTGCATGTCGACCCGGACCGCGAGGTGCTGATCACCACCGGTGCCACCGAGGCGCTGGCGGCGAGCATCCTCGCGCTGGCCGGACCGGGTGACGAGGTGCTCACCCTCGAGCCGTTCTACGACTCCTACGCCGCGGTGATCGCGCTGGCTGGTGCCCGGCACACCACGGTGCCGTTGCGGGCGACCGCGGACGGGTTCCGCCTGGACCCGGACGAGCTGGACGCCGCGGTCACCGACCGCACCCGGATCATCCTGGTGAACACCCCGCACAATCCGACCGGCGCCGTCCTGACCGCCGAGGAACTGCGTCGGGTGGTCGCGGCCGCGCACCGGCACGATGCGCTGATCCTCACCGACGAGGTCTACGAGCACCTGGTCTACGACGGACTGCGGCACATCCCGGTCGCGACCCTGCCCGGAGCCGCCGAGCGCACGCTGACCGTGTCCTCGGCGGGCAAGACGTTCTCCTTCACCGGGTGGAAGATCGGCTGGCTCACCGGACCGGCGGCCCTGGTCGACGCCGTGCGGACCGTCAAGCAGTTCCTCACCTTCACCACCGGCGCCCCCTTCCAGCCCGCGATCGCGCACGCCCTCGCCCTGGAGACGCTCACCGATCCGGATTCCGGCTGGATCGTCGGCCTGACCGCGTCGTTGGCGGCCCGCCGTGACCTGCTCAGCGCCGGACTCGCGGATGCCGGGTTCACCGTGGTCCCGGCCCGGGGCACCTACTTCGTGATCGCCGACGCCGCCCCGCTCGGGGTGGACGACGCCGCGGTGTTCAGCCGGGAGTTGCCGGAGCGCACCGGGGTGGTCGGCGTCCCGGTCAGCGCGTTCACCCGGACCCCCGGCCTGCTCCGGTCGGCGGTGCGGTTCACCTACGTCAAGCAGGAGACGGTGCTGCACGAGGCGGTGCGTCGCCTGGCAGAGTTGCGGCCATGACCACCTTCGTCGACCTCCCCGCCGGGCACCCGCTGTGGTCCGAGGCGCTGCCGGTGTTGCAGGAGCTGCGGCCGGAGCTGACCGCCGAGCAGCTGGAGCAGGTGCTGGCCGAGGGCACGCCGCAGGGGTTGCGCTTCACCGCCGCGGTCGACGACGGGGCGGTGCGTGCGGTGGCCGGGTGGCGGGTGCTGGCGAACACGCACGCCCTGCGCAAGCTCTACGTCGACGACCTCAGCACGGCCGCCGACGCCCGGTCCCGCGGTTACGGCTCGGCGCTGCTCGGTGAGCTCGCCCGTCGTGGGCGCGCGCTCGGCTGCACCCGCCTCGACCTGGACTCCGGCGTCCAGCGGTTCGACGCCCACCGGTTCTACCTGCGCGAGCGGCTGCACATCTCCTCGCACCACTTCGTCCTGCCGCTGGACTGACCGGCACCAGGCGACCCGAGGCGCACGCCGGGCGGTCGCGCTAGACCGCGTGCGACCAGCCGCCCCGCCGGTACGCCGGGGTCGCCAGCGCGAGCACCAACAGCGCGGTGACCGCCGCGCCGAACATCACCGTGCCCATCGCCGGGGCGTCCTCACCGAGCAGACCGACCAGCGGGCTGACCAGACCGGCCACCCCCGCCTGGCAGGCACCGATGAAGGCGGCAGCGGTCCCGGCGCGCTCACCGTGCCGGGACAGCGCGATCGCCGAGGCGTTCGGCGGGATGAAGTTCAGCACCGTCAGCAGCAGGAACAGCACCGCCAGCAGGCCGAACAGCCCGCCGACGTCCGTCAGCACCAGGGCGAGCAGCACCGCCGTGAGGGCGACGCAGGCGGGCAGCGCCGCGCGGATGATCCGGATCGGCGCGACCTTGCGCACCAGGGCCGCGTTGATCTGCGCGCCACCGACCAGGCCCAGCCCGTTCACCGCGAAGATCAGCGCGAACTGGTTGGCGCTCAGGTCGAAGCCCTCGCGCAGCACGAACGGCGATCCGACCACGTAGCTCATCAGCACCGCCTGGCCCAGGCCGGGCATCACGGCCAGCGCCACGAAGTGCCGGTCCCGGACCAGCACCCGGTAGCCGCGCCAGGCACCGCCCACCGACCCGATCCGGCGCTCGGCCGGCAGGGTCTCCGGCAGCCGGGCCAGCACGACGAACCACAGCACCACGCCGTAGAGCGCGAGCGCGCCGAAGACGGCTCGCCATCCCCACTGCCCGGCGATCAGCCCGCCGACCGAGGGGGCGAACAGCGGCGCCACCCCGATCACCAGCATCAGCCGGGACAGCAGCCGGGAGGCGTCCGGCCCGACGAACCGGTCCCGGATCACCGCCATCGCGACCACCGTGGCCGAGGCGTTGAAGAAGCCCTGGGCCGCCCGGAGCACGATCAGCGGCACGATCGCCGGGGAGATCGCGCACAGCACCGAGGTCAGCACGTGCAGCGCCACCCCGACCAGCACCGGGAGCCGGCGGCCGAAGCGGTCGGACAGCGGGCCGACCACCAGCTGGCCGACCGCGCCGCCGACCATCATGCAGGTGATGGTGAGCTGCGCCATCGTCCCGCTGGTGTGCAGGTCGCGGGCCACATCCGGCAGGGAGGGCAGGTAGATGTCGGTGGAGATCGCCGGGAGGGCGGTCATCACACCGAGCATGAGGACGTACTTGGCGGTGTTCCGACTGACGGGGGTGTGGGAGTTCATCTCGTCCGCCATGGTCCCACGGCGTCGAGGGGGTCAGCGAATCGATTCGACCCGGACCGGTGCCATCCGGCCGATGCCCGCCAGCTCGCGCTCCGGCAGCTCGGTGAGCCGCATCCCCGGCTCGCCCGCCAGCAGCCGCGCGGTCGCCGGGTCCGTCAGCACCGTGGACGGTTCGGCGATGTCGGTCAGCCGTGCCGCCACGTTCACCGACGGCCCGAACACGTCACCGAACCGGGAGAGCACCCGGCCCCACACCACGCTCACCCGGACCGGCGTGACACCGCGAGCACCCTCGGCCAGACCGCCGACCGCCCGCTCCCGCTCCACGTCCAGGTCACCGCCGAGCACCCGGGCCAGTTCGGTCGCCACCGTGGCGCCGGTGCGGATGTCGTCGGCCACGAACAGCACCGCGTCGCCGATGGTCTTCACCACCCGCCCGCCGGTCGCCGTCACCACGTCCCGGACCACCGTCTCGAAGCGCTGCACGAAGTCCGACAGGTCGGTGGACCCGAGCCCGGCGGTGCGCCGGGTGAAGGACACCATGTCCGCGAAGCCGACCGCCCGGGCCAGCGGCAGCGCGGTCGGATCGGTCTCCCCCGCCCCGCCGTCGGCGAACTCCACCGCGTACCGGCTCGCGATCGACGCCAGCTGTCGGCGGTAGGAGTGCACCAGCTGATCCACCAGCACCGGGGCCAGCTCGTCCAGCTCGTCCAGCACCGCGCGCCGGGCCGCCGGGTCGTCCAGCCCGCGCCGGGTCGCCATGTCCTCGACCAGCGCCTCGACCTGCCACAGCGCGAGGCGGTCGCCGGTGTGCCCCAGGGCACGGGTCAGGGAGATCATCGTGTGCTGATCGACCTTGCCGTCCCGCAGCAGCGCCATCGTGCGCTCCACCGCCTCGGCGTCGGCGTCGGTGAAGGCCACGTCGTCGGCGTCGGGGTGCGGCAGCCCCAGGGTGCGCCAGTACAGCCGGACCAGGTCCAGCTCGACACCGGAGCGCTCGGCCAGGTCACGCAGGGTGAGGGTGCGCTGGCCCCCGAGCAACGCGGCATCCAGCCGAGCGGCCCGTTGGGTGGAGGTCGTAGCGTCGGTCACGCGGTGGAGCCTAGTTCACCGCGCGGGCGGACGTGACGCAGGTCACCCGCGCTGAGCGACGCGGTGCCGGTCGGGGTCTCCACCAGCAGGGAGCCGTCGTCGGCGATCCCGGTGGCGCGGCCGGTGAGCCGATCACCCCCGGGCCGCTCGGCCTCGATCTCCAGGCCCAGGGTCACGCAGCGCTCGCGCACCTGCTGCTCGGCCGCCGGGTCGCGGGGCGCGGCGACCAGGGACATCACCTGCTGGACGACCGCGATCAGCAGGGCCGTGCGGTCCACGCCGACGACGCCCGCCGTGCGCAGCGACCCGGCGTGCGGCACCGGCAGCTCGGCGGTGTCCTGGTCGACATTGATCCCGATCCCGACGATCAGCGCGTCCCCGGCCGCCTCGGTCAGGATGCCGACCGCCTTGCGCCACGGCCCCCAGCCCGGCACCGACTCCGTGGCGGGCAGCAGGACGTCGTTCGGCCACTTGATCCCCGCCCGCAATCCGGCCACCTCCTCGATGCCGCGGGCCACCGCCAACCCGGTGAGCAGCGGCAACCAACCCCAGTCGGCGCGCTCGCGCTCCGGCCGCACCGCGAGGGAGAGGGTCAGCGCCGCACCGCGCGGGGTCTGCCAGCCGTGCCCGGCCCGCCCGCGTCCCGCCTGCTGGTGTTCGACGCTCAGCAACACCGGCCCGGTCCACGGTCGGTCGCGCAGCAGCTCGCGCAGCTCGGTGTTGGTCGACCCGGCCTCGTCCCGCAGCACGAGGCCGCCGGTGATCGTCGGTGCCAGCCGCGCGGTCAGCGCGGCGGTGTCCAGTGGTGTGCGCGTGGCAGGCGACCCGGTCATGCTGCTCATTGTGGCAATCCCACAGGTCGGTCCGGTCAGCCCTGCATCGGGAACGCACTGACCGACGACCGAGGTCGAACTACTCTCGTGCGGGTGACCGAGCCCACCGCGCCCATGACGCACCCCGTGCCACGCGGCACCGCCGCCAAGCTGGCCGACCTCGCCGACCGTCAGCGCCGGGCGGTGACCGAGCCGGAGGAGACCGCCGCCGCCAAGCAGCACGCCCGGGGCAAGCGCACCGCCCGGGAGCGGATCGAGTCGCTGCTCGACCCGGGGTCGTTCACCGAGATCGACGCCTTCGTGCGGCACCGGTCGACGAACTTCGGCCTGGACGCCAAGCGGATCCCCGGCGACGGCGTGGTCGTCGGCCACGGCACCGTCGACGGTCGGCCGGTCGCCGTCTACTCCCAGGACTTCACCGTCTTCGGCGGCAGCCTGGGCGAGGTGCACGGCCAGAAGATCACCAAGGTGATGGACCTGGCGCTCCGCACCGGGGTCCCGCTGATCGGCATCTCGGACGGCGGTGGCGCCCGGATCCAGGAGGGCGTGGCCGGACTGACCCAGTTCGCCGAGATCTTCCGCCGGAACGTGGCCGCCTCCGGGGTGATCCCGCAGATCAGCCTGATCCTCGGCCCGTCGGCGGGCGGCGCCGTCTACTCCCCCGCGCTGACCGACTTCATCGTGATGGCCGACGGCACCTCGAACATGTTCATCACCGGCCCGGACGTCATCCGCGCCGTCACCGGTGAGGACGTCGGCTTCGAGGAACTGGGCGGCGCGACCACCCACAACACCCGGTCCGGCGTCGCGCACTACCTGGCTCACGACGAGGACGACGCGCTGGACTACGTGCGCCAGCTGGTCGGCTACCTGCCGCAGAACAACCTCTCCGACCCGCCCGCCTGGCCGGTGGAGGACGCCGACGACGCCACCGAGGTCACCGACGCCGACCGGGAACTGGACACCCTGATCCCGGACTCGGACAACCAGCCCTACGACATGCGCACCGTGGTCGAGCACGTGCTGGACGAGGGCGAGCTACTGGAGGTGCAGCCGTTGTTCGCCCGCAACGTGCTGATCGGCTTCGGCCGGGTCGAGGGCCATTCGGTCGGCATCGTCGCCAACCAGCCGCTCACCATGGCCGGGACCCTGGACATCGACGCCGCGGAGAAGGCGGCCCGGTTCGTGCGCACCTGCGACGCCTTCAACATCCCGGTGCTGACCTTCGTCGACGTGCCCGGCTTCCTGCCCGGCACCGACCAGGAGTGGAACGGCATCATCCGCCGCGGCGCGAAGCTGATCTACGCCTACGCGGAGGCCACCGTCCCGCTGGTCACCGTCATCACCCGCAAGGCGTACGGTGGCGCGTACATCGTGATGGGGTCCAAGCAGCTCGGCGCCGACGTGAACCTCGCCTGGCCGACCGCGCAGATCGCCGTGATGGGGGCAGGTGGTGCGGTGAACATCCTCCAGCGTGGCGCGCTGAAGCAGGTCGCCGAGGCCGGCGGTGACGTCGAGGCCGAGCGGGCCCGCCTCACCAGCGAGTACGAGGAGGCCATTGTGAACCCGTGGGACGCCGCCGACCGCGGCTACGTGGACGCGGTGATCGCCCCCGCCGACACCCGGTCGCAGATCGTGCGCTCGCTGCGACTGCTGCGCACCAAGCGCGCCGAGCTGCCCGCCAAGAAGCACGGGAACATCCCGCTGTGACCGAGTCCCACGACCAGAGCCCGCTGTCCGGGGTCGACGCCGCACCGTTCCACCACCTGGTGGACCAGCTGGCGGCCCGCCTGCACAGCTATGTCGATACCGCCGTCGGGGTACGCGCCGAGTTCGGCTCCACCGAGGCGGACGAGGACCCCCGGGTGCTCGCGCTGGAGACCGAGGTCGGTGGGCTGAACGCTCAGCTCTACGACCTGCTGCACCAGCAGCTCGGGCTGCACCCGGAGCTGACCGGGATGATCTGGGAGGGCGACGAGCCGGTCTCGCACGACCCCGACCGCCGGGTGTCCGTGGACGAGTTCCACCTCGGCTTCGTGATCGGGCTGCCGCAGGAGCCGACCGACCAGACCGCGGAGGCGGCCCTCGGGCTGATTGACGACGGCGGTGCCGACCTGGTCGAGCGGCTGATCGAGGCCGGGTTCACCGTCCAGGAGTGGGGCAGCGCCCGCGGTGGCCCGGTGGGCTTCGACGACGAGGACGACGACACCGACGAGGACGGCGACCGATGACCGACCTGCCGCACGTGCGCGTGGTGCGCGGCACGCCGGACGACGTCGAACTCGCCGCCCTGGTCGCCGGACTGGTCGCCGCGAGCGCCGGCGGCGCCGATCCGGAGCCGGAGCCGGTGGCGGCCAGTGCCTGGTCGGACCGGTCGCGCTCGCTCCGGGGCGGCCGTGGCCGGTGGCAGCCGGGTCCGACCGCCTGGCGGTGGAGCGGGCGTTAAAGTCGGACGGGTGAACCCTCGTCCCCAGACCGCGATCGACCGGATCGCCGACGCCTACGTCCAGACCCTCGCCGCCCTCGACCCGGAGGGTGCCACCGCCCTCGGCATCCCGGGCCACGACGACGAGATGACCGACCACTCCCCGGCCGGGCTCCAGGCCCGCGCCGACGCCGCCCGGCACACGCTGCGCGAGCTGGATGCCGCCACCCCCGCCGACGACACCGACACGGTGACGCTCGCCGCGATGCGCGAACGCCTCGGCCTGGAGCTGGAGCTGCACGAGGCCGGTGAGCTGCAGCGCGAGCTGAACAACATCGCCTCCCCGGTGCAGGGCATGCGCGACGTCTTCGACCTGATGCCCACCGAGGGCACCGAGGCCTGGGCCACCATCGCCCGCCGACTGTCCGGGGTGCCGCAGGCGGCCGCCGGGTACGTCGAGTCGCTGCGCGCCGCCGCCGCCCGGGGCGACGTCCCGGCCATCCGCCAGGTGCGCGAGGCCATCGAGCAGGCCGAGGAGCTGGCGAACCCGGCCACCTCCTTCTTCACCCAGTACATCGACGGCGAGCAGGCCCACGCCGCCGTGGCCCAGGACGCGGCGCTGGCCGGTGCCCTCGACCAGGGAGCCAAGGCCGCCCGGGGCGCGTACGCCGAGCTGGCGTCGTTCCTCAAGGACGAGCTGGCCGCCCAGGCACCCGAGCAGGACGCCGTCGGCCGCGACCGCTACGCGCTCTGGTCCCGCTACTTCGTCGGTGCCACCGTGGACCTGGAGGAGACCTACCAGTGGGGCCTGGAGGAACTGGCCCGGGTGGTCGCCGAGCAGGAGCAGGTCGCCGCCGAGATCGCCGGACCGGGTGCCACCGTCGAGCAGGCGGTCGCCGCCCTGGACGCCGACCCGGCCCGCCGCCTGGAGGGCACCGCCGCCCTGCAGGAGTGGATGCAGCGCACCGCCGACGAGGCGATCACCGCCCTGGACGGCACGCACTTCACCATCGCCGAGCCGCTGCACGCCATCGAGTGCATGATCGCCCCGACCCAGAACGGCGGCATCTACTACACCGGTCCGAGCGACGACTTCAGCCGTCCCGGTCGGATGTGGTGGTCGGTGCCGCCGGGCGTCACCACCTTCAACACCTGGCGGGAGAAGACCACCGTCTACCACGAGGGCGTGCCGGGGCATCACCTGCAGATCGCCCAGGCGGTGTACCAGCGCGAGCAGCTGAACTCCTGGCGTCGGCTGGCCTGCTGGGTCTCCGGCCACGGCGAGGGCTGGGCGCTGTACTCCGAGCGCCTGATGGCCGACCTCGGCTTCCTGGACGACGCCGGTGACCGGCTCGGCATGCTGGACGGCCAGCGGATGCGCGCCGCTCGCGTCGTCCTCGACCTCGGCGTGCACCTGGGTCTGCCCGCCCCCGCCGAGTGGGGTGGCGGCACCTGGGACGCCGACAAGGCGTGGGAGTTCCTCAAGGCCAACGTGAACATGGACGAGGGCTTCATCCGGTTCGAGCTGAACCGCTACCTGGGCTGGCCGGGCCAGGCACCGTCCTACAAGATCGGCCAGCGGATCTGGGAGCAGACCCGGGACGCGGTGGCCGCCCGCGAGGGTGCCGCCTTCGACCTGCGCACTTTCCACGAGCGGGCGCTGAACCTCGGCGCGCTGCCGCTGGACGTGCTGCGGGACACCCTGGCCTGAGTGCCGGACATGACGAAGCCCCCACCGGTCGATCCGGTGGGGGCTTCGTCGTGTGTCAGCCGATCAGCGACGGCCCGTACTTGAACAGGACCATCGCCGCGAACAGGACCAGCCACGCGATGGTGAGGTACCAGTCGGTTCCGGCCGCGACCAGGTCCCGCGCCCACTGGCCGATCCGCAGGTGCCCGTCCCGGATGTTCCACCGGGTCAGCCCCGCGAACACCAGGGTGGTGGTCACCGTGATCAGCAGGCACCACGGGCAGAGCACCCCGATCTTGAAGTACGCCTGCTCGAACAGCCAGTACGCGAAGAACAGCGCGATCGTGTACAGCGCCTGGGTACCGAGCATGAACCAGCGCGGGAAGCGCACCCGGCCGATGGCGGCGACCGCGATGGTGATCACCACGACCTCGAAGGCGATCCCGAGGAAGGCGTTCGGGAAGCCGAGCAGGCTCGCCTGCCAGGTCTTGGCGACCGTCCCGCAGGAGATGACGGCGTTCAGGTCGCAGCCGAGGACCGTGTCCGGGTCCTTGGCGATCTGCCACGCCTCGATCGACAGCACGAAGGACGTGAACAGGCCGATCGCGCCGGAGATCGCCATCTCGATCGCGGTCCGGCGGCGCCAGCGGTAGCGGCTCTCGGAGGCGGGGTCGTCGTCGACGATCAGGGCCTCGGGCCGGTCGTCGGTCAGCTCGTCGTCGGTCACAGCGGTCATCGTCGCACCCTCCCCTGGGGAATCCCGGACAATCGTGGCGGATCGCTCGGCCCGCACGCGCCGGACGAATGTCCTGACTGCGCCTAGGCTCGCCGCGTGGACCTGCTGCTCGCCTCCGCCTCCCCCGCCCGTCGTGCCACCCTGCGGTCCGCCGGGATCGACCCCACCGTGGCCGTCTCCGCCGTGGACGAGCCCGCCGTGCTGGCGGCCGCCGGACAGGTCGCCCCGGCCGAGGCCGTCCTGCTGCTGGCCCGGGCCAAGGCCCGCGACGTGGCCGCCGGGTACCCCGACGCCCTGGTGCTGGGCTGCGACTCGATGCTGGAGCTGGGCGGCCAGGTCCTCGGCAAGCCGGTCGACGCCGCCGACGCGATCCGGCGCTGGCAGCAGATGCGCGGCAGGTCGGCGGTGCTGCACACCGGGCACTGGCTGATCCGCGGTGAGACCCAGCTCGGTGCCACCAGTTCGACCACGGTGCACTTCGCCGAGGTCTCCGACGCCGAGATCACCGCCTACGTCGCCACCGGTGAGCCGCTGCACGTCGCCGGGGCCTTCACCATCGACGGGCTCGGCGGGGCGTTCGTCACCGGCATCGAGGGCGACCATCACGGGGTGGTCGGGCTCAGCCTGCCGCTGCTGCGCGAGCTGCTCGGGCGGCTCGGACTGTCCATCACCGACCTGTGGAACCACGTCAGCTGAGGAATCCGACAAGGCGGGTCCGGTGGCACTTGGACGGTTCTGCCAGAGTTCGTCACCGGTGCCGCGCCGGGTCGCCCTCCGGGGGTGGGCGCGCGTTACCGTGAGCCGTGCCCCGTATCTCCAAGGTGCTGATCGCCAACCGTGGTGAGATCGCCGTCCGTGTCGCCCGTGCCTGCCGTGACGCCGGCCTCGCCTCCGTCGCCGTCTACGCCGACCCCGACCGCGAGGCGCAGCACGTGCGTCTGGCCGACGAGGCGTACGCGTTGGACGGCGCCCGCGCGGCCGAGACCTACCTGGACATCGCGAAGCTGCTGGACGTCGCCCGCCGTTCCGGTGCCGACGCCGTGCACCCCGGCTACGGCTTCCTGTCCGAGAACGCGGAGTTCGCGCAGGCGGTGATCGACGCGGGTCTGACCTGGATCGGGCCGCCCCCCGCCGCGATCATGTCGCTCGGTGACAAGGTGAGCGCCCGGCACATCGCCCAGCGCGCCGGTGCCCCGCTGGTCGCCGGGACCCCGGACCCGGTCTCCGGGGCGGCCGAGGTGCACGCCTTCGTCGCCGAACACGGCCTGCCGGTCGCCATCAAGGCCGCCTTCGGCGGTGGCGGTCGTGGCCTCAAGGTCGCCCGCACCTCGGAGGAGATCGACGAGCTCTACGACTCCGCCGTCCGGGAGGCCACCGCCGCCTTCGGCCGCGGCGAGTGCTTCGTGGAGCGGTACCTCGACCGGCCCCGGCACGTGGAGACCCAGTGCCTCGCCGACGAGCACGGCACCGTCGTCGTGGTCTCCACCCGTGACTGCTCCCTGCAGCGCCGGCACCAGAAGCTGGTCGAGGAGGCGCCCGCGCCCTACCTGACCGACGACCAGCGCGCCCGCCTGGTCGAGTCCTCCCAGGCGATCCTGCGCGAGGCCGGCTACGTCGGCGCCGGGACCTGCGAGTTCCTGGTTGCGGTGGACGGCACCATCTCCTTCCTGGAGGTGAACACCCGCCTGCAGGTCGAGCACCCGGTCACCGAGGAGATCAGCGGCATCGACCTGGTGCGCGAGCAGTTCCGGATCGCCGCCGGTGAGCCCCTGGGCTACGACCACGTCGAGACCCGCGGCCACTCCTTCGAGTTCCGGATCAACGGCGAGGACCCGGCGGCGAAGTTCCTGCCGTCCCCCGGCCGGATCAGCACGCTGCGGCTGCCCAGCGGCCCGGGGGTGCGCGCCGACTTCGGCGTGATCGAGGGCGACTCCGTCTCCGGTGCCTTCGACTCGATGATCGGCAAGCTGGTCGTCACCGGTGCCACCCGCGCCCAGGCCGCCCAGCGCGCCCGCCGCGCCCTGGCCGAGATGGAGGTGGCCGGCATCCCGACCGTGCTGCCCTTCCACCGCGCGGTGATGGACTCCGAGGCCTTCGTGCCCGCCGACGAGGGCACGCCGTTCAGCGTGCACACCCGGTGGATCGAGACCGAGTTCGTCGACCAGCTCGCGGCCCTCGCCGAGGCAGCGCCGACCACCGGCACCGCGTCCGAGGAGGAGGACGAACCGACCGAGCTGGAGCGGGTCGTCGTCGAGGTCGGCGGCAAGCGGCTGGAGGTCGTGCTGCCCGCCGCGCTGGCCGCCCGCGCCGGTCGCCGCGCCGCACCGAAGCGTCCGGCAGCGCGCCGCTCCGGTGCCCGGGCCGCCGCCGGGGTCTCCGGCACCAGCCTCACCTCCCCGATGCAGGGCACCATCGTGAAGGTCGCGGTCGCCGACGGCGCCGAGGTCGCCGAGGGTGACCTGATCGTCGTCCTGGAGGCGATGAAGATGGAGCAGCAGTTGGTCGCGCACAAGGCCGGCACCGTCTCCGGGTTGAGCGCGGCGGTCGGTGCGACCGTGGGTGCCGGCGCGGTGATCTGCGACATCGCATGACCCCTCGACCCGGCGACGGCTGGGTGGACTGCCGCTGCGGCCACCGGCACTGGGGGCTGCACGGCGCCGCCGGTCTGCTGCTGGTGCGCCCGGGACCGGAACCGGCCGTGGTGCTGCAACACCGGTCGGAGTGGACCCACCAGGGCGGCACCTGGGGCATCCCGGGCGGTGCGCGCGAACCGCAGGAGTCCGCCGCTCAGGGTGCCCTGCGGGAGGCCGCCGAGGAAGCCGGGATCGACCCCACCGTCGTCCGGGTCGTCGGTGAGCGGGTGCTCGACCACGTCGACTGGAGCTACACCACCGTGCTCGCCGTGCTGACGGTGCCGGACCTCGACGTGCGTCCCACCGATGCGGAGAGCGCCGAGATCCGCTGGGTGCCGCTGGACCAGGTCGAGCAGCGCCCGCTGCTGCCCGCCTTCGGCACCGCCTGGCCCGCACTCCGGCAGCAGATCGAGGACCTGCTCGCCTGAGCCGACGGTAGGTTGCTCCGGTGAGCACACCCGAGGTCGATTCGACTCAACCGCCCGACGCCGGGATCGCCACCCGGGTCGGCCTGGTCGCGCTGGTCACCCTGCTGGCCATCGACGCGATCCGGGCCTCCGGGCCGGTGCTGGACCGCGCGTTCGCCGTCGGCACCCTGCCGGTCGCGCTCACCGCGGTGTGCACCTACCTGCTGGCACCGGGACTGTTCGCCGCGCTCTGGCTCCGCGCCACCCGCGGCTCCGCCGTGCTGGTCGCGGTCACCGCCGCCGGCATCGCCCGGCTCGCCGCGCAGCTGCTCACCGACCAGGCGCGCGTCGTCGCCGGGCTGCTCACCGCCGCGCTGGCGGTCACCGCCCTGGTGCTCACCGTCGCCCGCGCCTCCGGCCGCACCGCCGGGGGTCGACAGGCCGCGATCGGCATCCTGCTCGGCGTGGGACTCTCGGTGGGGATCCAGACCGTCCTGCGCACCTGGGATCCGCTGTGGCACCCAGGGCTCAGCGGCATCGTGTGGGCACTGCTTCTGGTGCTCCCGGCGATCGGTCTGGGCGTGCTCACCCGAGCCGAGACCTCCGAGGGCCGACCGCGCCGGACCTGGGCGCTCGGCCCCGCGCTGGCCCTGATCCTGATGGTGCTGGCCAATCCGGCCTTCGTCGCCGCGCAGTCCGGGGTCGCCCTGGTGCCCGCCGCCGCCGTCCTGATCCTCGCCGCGGCCGGGACCGTCTGGGTGTTGCTGGTCCCCGACATCCTGACCCCGGTGATCCGCGTGCTGTGCGCCGTCGCCCTGCCGATCCTGATCGCCTTGGCGTTCATGCTGCCGGATGTGGTGGCGCTGATCGCCGCCGGCCTCGCCCAGATCGCCACCGGCGTGGTGCTCGCCGGGTCGCTCAGCACGCGGCGCCCGGCACCCCCCGGCATCGCCCGCACCGCCATCGCCACCTCCGGGGTCGGCGGCCTCCTGGTCGTGATCCTGCTGGTCTACCTGCTCGACTACGACCTCCCGCTCGGCATCGACAACGCCTGGATCGTGGTCGCCGGTGCCGTCCTGCTCGCCCTCTCCGGTCTGCGGCGCACCACCCCCGGCATCGACCCCTCCACCGGCGAGGGCCCGGTCGCCCCGCCGCTGCGGGCCAACGCCCTGCGCCTGCTGGTGCTGCCCTCGGTGCTGCTGCTCCTGGTCGGCTGGTGGCGGCCCTGGGCGCCGGACGTCACCGTCACCCAGGACGACGGCCTGCGGATCATGGACTGGAACCTGCACTACGGCGTCGCCCCGGACACCCGGGTCGACCTGGAGCAGATCGCGCGCACCATCGAGGCGCAGCAGCCCGACGTGGTCGCCCTGCAAGAGGTCTCCCGTGGCTGGGTGCTCGGCGGCGGGGCCGACATGGCCACCTGGCTCGCCGAACGCCTCGACATGCACGTCGCCTTCGCCCCGGCCGCCGACCGCCAGTTCGGCAACGTCCTGCTGTCCCGCACCCCGCTCACCGACGTCCAGGTGATCGAGCTGCCCTACGGCGACGGGCCGCAGCAGCGTTCCGCCCTGACCGCGCTGGTCACCACCGACGACGGCACCTCCGTGCGCGTGACCAGCGTGCACCTGCAACACCGGGACCGGAACACCGACACCCGGCTCGCGCAGCTGGACACCCTGCTCGCGGCCCTCCCCGAGGACGGGCCGAGCGTGATCGCCGGCGACTTCAACGCCGAACCGGGGTGGGCTGAACCCGAGCTGCTGCTCGACCAGGGCTGGACCAGCGCCGTCGACGACGCCGGTGATCCGGACGCACGCACCTACCCCAGCGTGGACCCGCAGGTGCGGATCGACTGGGTGTTCGGGCGTGGGCTGTCGTTCGTCGGGGCGCAGGTGCTGGACGACGCCAGCTCCGACCACCGGGCTGTGGTGGTGCAGGTCGGCTAGTCGGGTCTCCTCGCCCTCGGCGGACGAACGACACCCAGCCGTCGCCGTGCGGCGCACAGGTGCCCCGGTTCCGCGCGCCCCTAGGCTGCCCCGCCTGCCCACTCAATCGGGGTTCGGCATCACTCAACTTTCTCGCTTCGCCACTCAACACCGGCTGTCGACGCACAGGCGTCGGTCACGATGACCCCAGTCGGGCGCAGGGCCCGATCGAGCGAGTACGAGGGGCCGCGATGCCGATCAGCGTCGAAACCGAGATGATGCAGGGAATCGGGGACACGATCCTGACCATCGCGAACATGATGCCGGACGTTTCCTGGGGCGCCTGCGACACCGGATCGGACCAGCTCACCGCCCGGATCGAGGGCTTCAACGCTCCGGTCTCGCACGCTCTGATCGGTGGTGCCGCAGAGGTGTACAACCTGGGCCGGACCGTGATCGACTCCGCCGCCGCCTACATCAGCGCGGACAACTGAGCCCACCATGGCCCGATGGACCGAGACCGATCCCGGCGCAGGCGACACAGCAGCGATGAAGACCCGCGCCCGCGCCGCTGAAAGCGTGGCCTTGGCACTCGACCACGCGCGCACCCGGCTCGACACCGAGCGCGCCGCCCTGGAACCACCCATCTGGCAGGGCGCGGGGGGAGACGCCTTCCAGCAACGCGCTGGCCGGTGCGACGACGACCTCACCAGCTTCATCCGCTGGCTCACCACGTACAGCTCCGCACTGATGATCTATGCCAACGCCGTCGAGTCGATCGCCGAGGAACGGGCTGAGCTGGACACCCGACGCGAGACACAGCAGCTGCTGCTCAGCACGGCCCTCACCACGATCCTCAGCTACGAATCCGGCGTCGGCACCCCGACGGCCTACCGTCGTGCGGCCCTCGACCAGGAGGACGCACAGACCGCGTTGCGCCGGATCGGCGAGGACGTCGCTGCCCTGGCCGACCGGCGCCGCGCCGCGGATTCAGCCCTCGAGGCCGAGCTGGGCGATGTCACCGCCGGGGACTGGCTGGCCCAGGGCGCGGGCCTCATCGCCGCCGGGATCACCGACACCAGCGACCTCAGCATGGCGGCCATTCGCGACGCGCTGCTCGCACTGAGTCAGGACGTGCTCGACGGCAGCGCCAGCGAGCCCGAGCTACACGAGCTGGCCGCCCTGCTCAGTGACTGGGGCAACACCGAGACGCTCCTGAGCGCGTACTTCCAGCGCCTCGGTGGCGAGAACACCGGAATCCTGATCAACACGCTGGGCACTCGCTATCAGCCCAACACCGCCGACGGCCACGCGTGCACGTCACTCGCACTGATACTCCAGACTTCGTTGTCGGTCGCCACACGGCACTGGACCGACGACGTCGCAGACTCGTTCGCGCGAGGGATCCTGCGGGTCACAGACTGCCAGGGGGTCGTCGGGTTCCTGTTCGGCGACGCCTCGCACTACCCGATGGGCGAAACCCTCGCCGTCTCCATGGCGGATGCCATCGACCAGCACGAACGCATCGAGGGCCGCCCATTCGGTGACTTCACGGGTGCCAGCGGGGCTGCCGCGCTCTGCCGCGTCGTCGACCGGGATCGCCTCGGCCTGATCGAATCGCCGATGGGAGCGGTCATGGAGACCCTCGGGCACTACCCGGCAGCGGCTCTCACCTGGGTCGAGCAGGGCGGCGATGCCACCACCGGCTACCCGCGGATCGACTACTGGGTACGAGACCAGGACTGGACCACCGACGGATACCAGGGCGCCTGCGCACTCTGGAGCGGGATTCAGGAAGCTCCCGGAGGGCCACTCGACGCGACACCCTCTTCGAGTTCCACCTGGGAACGCCTGGCGGCGGTGAACGCATCATTCGCCACCGGGCTGAGCGCGAACCCGAGCGCGCTGCCGGAGAACTTCTCGGTGCAGGGCTCCCTCGCCCTGGGGGCCGCCATCCAGAAGCAACTGCCACTATGGGCATACCTCGCGGAGGCCAACCCCGACGGGGACTCGTCGATCGAGCACTACTCGATCGTCGGCGAATCGGGTCTCATCGACCGAGCGCTGCCTGGCATCCCGCGCGCCGTCATCAACGAGCTGCTGGGCATGACCTGCGGCAACCCCGTGGGTGCATCCGCCATGGCGGAAGCCATCCGAACGACGCAGGCGGCGTTCCTCGGGTCGGCGTCACAACCCGGCGGGGTGAGGGCAGACCGCGCATTGACCCTGACCGCCATCCTGCAAGCCATGATGGATGGGGCGCAAGTCGGTGCCGTTGAAGGGACAAACGTGCGCATCCAGGCCGAGATCGACAGCGCCCTTGGGGTGGTCTCCGAGATCGCTGGCAGCGTCCCCATTCCTGGAACTCGCTACGTCACCGGGAAGATCGCCGATGGGCTTGCAGGGGAGGTGGGCGAGAAAATCGCTGAATGGGTAGCCAATCAAGCAGTCGAGCGTGGCAAGGGTGCGGTGACGCAGCAGGCTGTCGCCACCATCGGCCAGGCGTGGGCGGACAGTCTCTCCGGCGACGCCAGCGAGTCAAGCTCGCGCGACAAGCTCAAGGAATCCTTGACTCCTTGGGTGTCCGCACTCAACCCGAGCGAGCTTCACACTGAATATGACGGAAACCTCGATCACTACCTCGACGCACTCACGTCACATTACCCTGATATCAAAGACGCCGCCTCAATTGACGCTGGGCAAGAGGCATCATGACGGCGATGCGAACAAGAAGAAGGCTCAGCATGGCCGTCGCACTCGCGATGACCGCTGCTGCCCTCACCTCATGTTCATCCCCATCGCGGTCGCCAGAGAGACCAGGCGACCCCAAGATTCCGGCAATCGAATGGCCCCGTGGAGAACCGGGGTCAAATGGATTTGATTCTCAATGGACCGACGTCATTTTAGACTACTGGATAGCCTACGCAGCGGCCTACAACGAACGCTCCGTCTCGTCAGCAGCGCGGTTAAGGGAACTCACGACAGCAGAGGCGAATTCTCTCCACGCAGACGTCGACTACTTCGAGGGAACGACATACTTCCCTGGCCCGCTGCCCATCCTGGTGACCGACCTGTCGATCGACGGCTCGACCGCACAAGCGACCGTGTGCTCGGACAACGGATGGGAAACCCCGTCCGCTCGCAATGAAGAAGACCGAATGAACCAGATCCGATTAGGAATAGTCTCATACTGGGATCTCGTCAAAAACGAGAACGGATCGGTTCGGATAGCCTCACACGTGGGCGCTAGTGGCGAACACTGCTCGCTTGAGGGCGTCAAATACGGCCTGTTCGACCCCCGCCCCCCCTATGGCGAACTGCGCGCCCCCGATGGCGACTAGCGCACCCCTTCCCGTCACTCCTCCGGGTGGTGCAACACCCGCGCCACCTCCGCGATCGACCCGGACAGCGACGGGTACACCGTGAACGCCGATGCCACGTCGTCCACCGTCAGCCCGTGGGCCACGGCCAGCGTGATCGGGAAGATCAGTTCGCTGGCCCGGGGCGCGACGACGACCCCGCCGAGCACGGTGCCGGACACCGGGTGCGCGAACAGCTTCACGAATCCGTCCCGGACGCCGAGCATCTTGGCGCGCGGGTTGCGGGCCAGCGGGAGGGTGTTGGTGACGAAGTGCGCGCCGCGCGCCGTGAGCGACACCTCGCTGCCGCCGACGGTGGCGATCTCCGGAGCGGTGAAGATGTTGGCGGCCACCGAGCGCAGCGACAGCGGGCTGACGGCGTCGCCGAGGGCGTGCGACATCGCGATCCGGCCCTGCATGGCGGCGACCGAGGCCAACGGCAGCACACCGGTGACGTCCCCGGCGGCGTAGACGCCCCGCGCGGCGGTGCGGGAGACCTTGTCGACCTCGATGTGTCCGCCCTTGCCGACCCGCACTCCGGCGGTGTCCAGGCCGAGGTCGGCGCTGTTCGGCACCGACCCGACGGCGAGCAGGACGTGCGAGCCCTCGATCTGCCGCCCGTCGGCCAGGGTGACGAGCACCCCGTCGGCGGTGCGTTCGGCGGCGACGGCGCGGGAGCGCGGCACCACCTCCATGCCACGGGAGCGGAACACCTCCTCCAGCATCTCGGCGGCGTCGGCGTCCTCGCCGGGCAGCACCCGGTCGCGGCTGGACACCAGGACCACCTGGGACCCGAGGGAGACGTAGGCCCCGGCGAACTCGGCGCCGGTGACTCCTGAGCCGACCACGATCAGGCGCTCGGGCAGCGCGTCGAGCCCGTACAGCTGGGTCCAGGTGAGGATGCGTTCGCCGTCCGGCTGGGCATCGGGGAGGGTGCGTGGGGTGGCGCCGGTGGCGAGCAGCACGGCGTCGGCGTTCAGGGTGCGGCCGTCGACCTCCACCCGGTCCGGTCCTGCCAGGCGACCGTGGCCGGTGATGACCTCGACGCCTTCGCGTTCCAGGCGGGTGAGGATGTCCCGGGACTGGGCGGCTGCCAGGTCGCGGACCCGGGAGTTGACCTGGGCCATGTCGATGGAGTGGCGTCGCTCCCCCGCGGCGACCGGGCCCTCCTCGGTACCGGCCGGGACGTCGACCCGGATGCCGAGTTCGGGGGCGCGTTCGGCGATGGTCATCCACTCGGCGGTGGCGATCAGGGTCTTGGACGGCACCACGTCGGTGAGGACGGCGGCGCCGCCGAGTCCGGAGCGTTCGACGACGGTCACCTGGGCACCGAGTCGGCGGGCGACCAACGCCGCCTCGTAGCCGCCGGGTCCACCACCGATCACGACCACCTGCTGCGGGGGGCGGTCGTCGTCGTGGAACACGGGCGCGGGGGGCTGCTGCGGCGGCTGTGTCACGGACCCATCATGCCGAGTAGTCTCGAGTGTTGCCTGCACACGCTGCCGAACACTCCCCCGGAGGACCCCCCGATGGCCGACGACGCCCGCCTGGACGACCTGACCGCTGACCCGATGCAGATCGCCGCGGAGGCCGCCACGGCCCTCGCCGAGCTGACCGGGGTGGAGCGGCACGACATCGCCCTGGTGCTGGGATCCGGCTGGGGCGGCGCCGCCGACCTGCTGGGCGAGACGGTGGCCGAGATCCCGGCGCACGAGGTGCCCGGCTTCGCGAAGCCCGCGGTGGTCGGCCACGTCGGCACGATCCGGTCGATCAAGATCGCCGGGGACTCGGAGACCGCGAAGCACGCGCTGGTGCTCGGTTCGCGCACCCACCTGTACGAGGGCAAGGGCGTGCGCCGGGTGGTGCACGGGGTGCGGACCGCCGCGGCCGCCGGCTGCTCGACCGTGGTGCTGACCAACGGCTGCGGCGGGCTGAACCCGAACTGGACGCCCGGCACCCCGGTGCTGATCAACGACCACATCAACCTGACAACCGTGTCCCCCCTGGAGGGTGCGACCTTCGTCGACCTGACCGACCTGTACAGCCAGCGACTGCGGGATGTCGCGCACCAGGTGGACCCCTCGCTGGACGAGGGCGTGTACGTGCAGTTCCGCGGCCCGCACTACGAGACCCCGGCCGAGGTGAAGATGGCCGGCGTGCTCGGTGGTTCGCTGGTCGGCATGTCCACCACCATCGAGGCGATCGCCGCCCGGCACGCCGGGATGGAGGTGCTCGGCATCTCCCTGGTGACGAACCTGGCCGCGGGCATCAGCGCCGACAAGCTCTCCCACGAGGAGGTGCTGGAGGCCGGTCGCGCCGCCGGGCCGCGGATCAGCAAGCTGCTGGCCGAGATCGTCACCCACATCTGAGCATCGCCGACCAAGGGGACCTGAAGAACATGACCGTCCAGAAGACGTGGGACCAGCTCGCCGACGAGGTGCGCACCTGGATCGCGGACGACCCGGACCCCCGGACGGCGGCGGAGCTGACCGCGCTGCTCGCCCGCGCCGAGGCGCCCACCGACGAGGGTTCCCCGCTGGAGCAGGAGTCCGCCGCCACCCACGCCGAGCGGGCCCGGCAGGACCTGGCCGACCGCTTCCTCGGCCTGCTGCAGTTCGGCACCGCCGGGCTGCGCGGTGCGATCGGCGGCGGTCCGAACCGGATGAACCGCGCCGTGGTGATCCGCGCCGCCTCCGGCCTGGGTGCCTATCTGCTCGGTGAGCTGGACGGGGTGACCCCCGCGCCCCGGGTCGTCGTGGGCCACGACGCCCGGCACGGGTCCGCCGACTTCGCGCGGGACACCGCCGCGGTGCTGACGGCCGTCGGCATCGAGGTGCTGATGCTCCCGCCGCAGCTGCCGACCCCGGTGCTGGCATTCGCCGTCCGGCACCTGAACGCCGACGCGGGGGTGATGGTCACCGCCAGCCACAACCCGCCGCAGGACAACGGGTACAAGGTCTACCTCGGTGGCCGGGTGGTGCGGGACGCCGGTCAGGGCGCCCAGATCGTGTCGCCGATGGACGCGGCGATCGCCGCGGAGATCGCCCGGGTGCCGTCGGTCTCGGCCGTCCCGCGCGCCGCCGACGGGTGGACCCAGCTGGACCAGCGGATCCACGACGACTATCGCGCAGCGGTGGGGGCGCTGGCCGACCCGCGGGTGGACGCCGCCATGGCGAAGGACCTGCGGATCGTGCTCACCCCGATGCACGGTGTCGGTGGCGAGACCGCGCGGCAGGTGCTGACCGCCGCGGGCTTCACCGACCTGCACCTGGTGCCGTTGCAGGCGGAGCCCGACCCGGACTTCCCCACCGTCGCCTTCCCGAACCCGGAGGAGCCGGGGGCGATCGATCTGGCGGTGGCCCTGGCGGCCGAGCTGGACGCCGACCTGGTGATCGCCTTGGACCCGGACGCCGACCGCTGTGGTGCCGCCTTCGTCGACCCGCGTCGGCGCACGCACACCGGCCCCGGTGCCGCCGCCTCCGACGGCTGGCGGATGCTGCACGGGGACGAGGTGGGCGCGCTGCTCGGCACGGTCGCCGCCGAGCGCTCGGCCGGTGTGAGCGGCGGGGTCCTGGCGAACTCGATCGTGTCCTCGCGGCTGCTCTCGCGGATCGCGGAGGGTGCCGGGTTGGCGCACGCGCAGACCCTGACCGGCTTCAAGTGGATCTCCCGGGTGGAGGGCCTGGTCTACGGCTACGAGGAGGCGCTGGGCTACTGCGTGAACCCGGCCGGGGTGCGGGACAAGGACGGCATCTCCGCCGCCCTGCTGCTCGCCGGTCTGGCCGCACGGCTGAAGACCGAGGGCCGCGGGATCGTCGACGTGCTGGACGACCTGGCCCGGCAGCACGGCCTGCACCTGACCGATCAGCTGTCGGCCCGGTTCACCGACCTGGCGAAGATCCCGGAGGTGATGGCCCGGTTGCGGGAGCACCCGCCGGTGCTGCTCGCCGGATCGCCGGTCACGTCGGTGATCGACCTGGCCGAGGGCTACGACGGCCTGCCGCCGACCGACGGCATCCTGCTGCTGGCGCAGGACGACACCCGGGTGATCGTCCGGCCCTCCGGCACCGAGCCCAAGGTGAAGTGCTACCTGGAGGTGGTGCTGCCGGTGGAGGCGACGGCCCCGTTCGAGACCGTGGGCGAGGCCCGCACCGCAGCCCGGGACCGGCTGGACCGGGTGCGCGCGGACGTGGCGGACGCCCTCGGCCTCTGATCGACAGCAGAACGCCCCCCGATCCTCGCGGATCGGGGGGCGTTCGTGCGTGCGGCCGGGTGTCAGGACTCAGTAGCCGCCGTCGGCCTCGAAGCCGGACAGCACCGCGGCGGTGCCGGACAGCCCCAGCCGGGTCGCGCCGGCCTCGATCATCGCGAGCGCGTCGGCGGCGGTACGCACCCCGCCGCTGGCCTTGACCCCGAGTCGTCCACCGACGGTCGCGGCCATCACCTCGACGGCGTGCACGCTGGCGCCGCCGCTGGGGTGGAACCCGGTGGAGGTCTTCACGAAGTCGGCCCCTGCGGCCTCGGCGGCCCGGCAGACCTCGACGATCTCGTGGTCGGTGAGGGCGGCGGACTCGATGATGACCTTGAGCACGGTCGGAGCCGGGGCAGCCGCCCGCACCGCGGCGATGTCGGCCTGCACGGCGGCGAACTCGCCCGCCTTGGCAGCACCGACGTCGATCACCATGTCGACCTCGTCGGCGCCGTCGGCCACCGACCGGGCGGCCTCGGCGGCCTTGACGTCCGAGTGGTGCTTGCCGGAGGGGAAGCCACACACGGTGGCGACCTTCAGCCCCTTCGCGTCCACCGGGAGGAAGGACGGCGAGATGCAGACCGAGTAGACGCCGAGCTCGACGCCCTCCGCGATCAGCGCCTCGACGTCGGCGCGGGTGGCCTCCGGCTTGAGCAGGGTGTGGTCGACGAACTGCGCCAGCCCGGCGGCGTCCAACGAGGCGGTCATGATCGGTGCCTTCCTTCGGAGGTGGAGAAGCCGGGCGCGATCACCCGGCGGATCAGGTCCTCGCGCTCGTCCTGGTGGCAGAACGCGTGTCGTGCGGCGGTGAGGGTGACCGCAAGCAGGTCGTCGCGGGTCCAGCCCGCGTCCTCGACCAGGCGGTGCAGCTCGGTGGTCATGCTGGTGCGGGACTGCAGCCGGTTGTCGGTGTTGACGGTGACCGCGAAGCCGAGCCGGAGCAACCGGGTCACCGGGTGCTCGGCGATCGAGGTGGCGGCACCGGTCTGCAGGTTCGAGGTGGGACAGACCTCCAGCGCGATCCGGCGGTCCCGCACCCAGTGCGCGAGCCGACCCAGCCGGGTGCCGCCCGCGCCGTCGTCGTGCAGGTCCTCGGTGAGCCGGACCCCGTGGCCGAGCCGCAGTGCGCCGACCTCCACCGCCTGGTCCACCGACTCGGCGCCTGCCGCCTCACCGGCGTGCACGGTCACGGGGAACCGCGCGGCGCGGAGCCGGGCGAAGGTCGCCCCCATGCCCTGCGCCGGGTATCCGGCCTCCGGCCCGGCGATGTCGAAACCGACCACTCCCCGGTCGCGGTTCGCCAGCGCCAGGGCGGCGATCTCCTCGGCACGGTCGGTCTGCCGCATCGCGCACAGGAGCAGATTCGTCCGGATCTCCCGGCCCGCCGCACGGGCCTCGGCCTCTCCCTCGGCCACACCGGCCCGCACGGCGTCCACCACCTGCTGCAGGGTGAGGCCACCGCGCTGGTGTTGCTCGGGGGCGAACCGCTCCTCGGCGTAGACCACCCCGTCGGCAGCCAGGTCCAGCACCGCCTCCCGGGCTGCCCGGGCCAGTCCCTCGGTGTCCTGCATGACGGCCAGGGTGTGCTCGAAGGTGGCGATGTACGCCTCCAGGCTGCCCGAGGTCGCCTGCCGGTAGAACCAGTTGGCCAGCTCATCGGGGTCGTCCACCGGCACGTGGTGGCCGTTCCTGGCCGCCAGCTCAGCCACCGTCGCGGGTCGCAGCCCGCCGTCGAGGTGATCGTGCAGGACGACCTTGGGCAGCGCGGCGATCTGCTCCGGGGTCATGGCGCAACGGTACTGGTCCCGGAGCACCGACCTGGCATCAGATCGAGTAGCCCTCCTCCTCGTCCTCCGGCACCTCGACCAGCTGCTCAGCCACGTCGGCCGGGTTCGCCCGGTCGTCGAGGTCCGGACGCGGGTCGCCCGGGCGGTAGGCACCCTCGTCGCTCAGGTCCTCGGACGGCTCCACCTCGGGCAGGTCGGTCACCTCGGGGCCGGTCAGACCGGCGTCCCGCCAGGACTCGTGGCCGGGGATCGTGCTCATGGGATCCTCCCTCGCTCGGGCTGCTGGGTCCCCTCCATCGTGGCGCGGCCGGGCGCTCCTCGCCAGGCCGAAGGGCCGGACACCACGCGGTGTCCGGCCCTTCATCCGTGCTGCGCGGGAATCAGCCCGCGACGATCCGGTCGATCACCAGCGGGGTCGCCTGATACGCACCGTCGGTCACGTCCACCGCGTCGGCCAGCGCCTCGGTCGCCCGCGCGAACCGCTCCGGGGTGTCGGTGTGCAGGGTCATCAACGGCTGCCCTGCCCGCACGGTGTCGCCCGGCTTGGCGTGCAGCTCGACGCCGGCACCTGCCTGCACCGGGTCCTCCTTGCGGGCACGTCCGGCACCCAGTCGCCAGGCGGCGATGCCCACCGCGTAGGCGTCCAGGCGGCTGAGGGTGCCATCGGCCGGGGCCAGGATCTGCTCGGTGTGCTGTGCCACCGGCAGCTCCGCGTCGGCGTCACCGCCCTGGGCCTCGATCATCCGGCGCCAGGCGTCCATCGCCCGGCCGTCGGCCAGCGCCGCGGCGGGGTCGGCATCCGGCTTCCCGGCGGCGGTCAGCATCTCCCGGGCCAGCGCCACGGTCAGCTCCACCACATCGGCGGGGCCGCCACCCGCGAGCACCTCCAGGGACTCGCGGACCTCCAGGGCGTTGCCCGCCGTGAGTCCGAGCGGGGTGTCCATGTCGGTCAGCAGGGCGACGGTGGTGACACCGGCGTCCGTGCCCAGGTCGACCATGGTGCGGGCCAGCTCGCGCGCCCGGTCCACGTTCTTCATGAACGCACCGGAGCCGACCTTGACGTCCAGCACCAGCGCGCCGGTGCCCTCGGCGATCTTCTTGCTCATGATCGAGGAGGCGATCAGCGGGATGGCCTCGACGGTACCGGTGACGTCCCGGAGGGCGTAGAGCTTGCGGTCGGCCGGTGCCAGACCGGAACCGGCCTGACAGATCACGGCGCCCACGTCGTCCAGCTGGGCCATCATCTCCTCGTTGGACAGCGCCGCGCGCCAGCCCGGGATCGACTCCAGCTTGTCCAGGGTGCCGCCGGTGTGGCCGAGGCCGCGACCGGACAGCTGCGGGACGGCGACGTCGAAGACCGCGACCAGCGGGGCCAACGGCAGGGTGATCTTGTCGCCCACCCCGCCGGTGGAGTGCTTGTCCGCGGTGGGCCGGCGCAGACCGGAGAAGTCCATCCGCTCGCCGGAGGCGATCATCGCCGCGGTCCACCGGGCGATCTCGGCGCGGTCCATCCCGTTCAGCAGGATGGCCATGTTGAGGGCGGACATCTGCTCCTCGGCCACCACCCCGCGGGTGTACGCGTCGATCACCCAGTCGATCTGGGCGTCGGACAGCCGGTGGCCGTCCCGCTTGGCGACGATGACGTCGACGGCGTCGAAGCTCTCGGTCACGCCTGCACCTTCCGTTCGACGAGGTCGTCCGGGCCGAAGGCATCCGGCAGGACCTCGCGCATGGTCTTGAATCCGCTGACGGTGTCCAGCACCAGGTCGGCGCCACCGTGCTCCCACAGGAGCTGACGGCAGCGGCCACAGGGCATCAGCGTGTTGCCCTGACCGTCGACGCAGGTGAAGGCGACGAGCCGCCCGCCACCCGACAGGTGCAGGCCGGAGACCAGCGCGCATTCGGCGCACAGGGTCAGGCCGTAGGACGCGTTCTCCACATTGCAGCCGGTGACGACCCGGCCGTCGTCCACCAGGGCGGCGACGCCGACCGGGAACGTCGAGTACGGGACATAGGCGTGCCGCATGGCCTCGGTGGCGGCGGCGCGCAAGCCGTCCCAGTCGATGGTGTCGGTCATGTCGTTCCTCACTTCACGTAGGCGATTCCCTCGGAGGCCGGGGCACGCACCTTCCCGACCAGACCGGCGACCGCGAAGATGGTGACCAGGTAGGGCAGCATCAGCATCAGCTGGCTGGGGATCGAGGTGCCGATGATCCCGAATGCCTGCTGCAGGCTGTCGGCGAAGCCGAAGAGCAGCGCGGCGGCCAGGGCACCCTTGGGGCTCCACCGACCGAGGATCATCGCGGCCAGGGCGATGTACCCCTTCCCGGCGGTCATCTCCTTGTTGAACGCCAGACCGTTCGCCACCGTGAAGAACGCTCCGCCCAGACCGGCGACCGCGCCACCCAGCAGGGTGTTGCGGATCCGGGTCCGGTTGACCTTGATGCCCACGGTGTCGGCGGCCTTCGGGTGCTCACCGACGGCGCGCAGACGCAGGCCCCACTTGGAGCGGAACAGCAGGATCTGCAGGACGATCACGACCACGTACATGATGTAGACCAGCGCGGTCTGCCGGAACAGCACCGGACCCAACACCGGGATCTCGCTCAGCACCGGGATCGGCAGCGTCGGCAGCCGCGGCGGCGTGTTCAGCGTGCTGGCGTTCACCTTGAGCACGGTGGAGAACAGGTAGCTGGTCACGCCGACGACCAGCACGTTCAGCACGACGCCGACGATGATCTGGTCCACGACGTACTTCACCGCGAAGGCGACCAGCAGCGCCGAGACCAGGGCACCGGCGATCGGCGCCGCGAGCAGACCGAGGTACGCGGACTGGGTCAGGGTGGCGACCACCGCCGCCAGGAACGCACCGGCCAGCAGCTGGCCCTCGATCGCGATGTTGATGATGCCGGACCGCTCGCACAGCACACCGGCGAGCGAACCGAAGACCAACGGCACCGCGAGGAACAGCGCGCCCTGCAGCAGACCGGTCAGCGGCAGCGGCGAGCTCTTGCCGGCGACCGCCCAGACCAGCAGGGCGAGCACCAGTGCCACGGCGTAGACGGCGGGCAGCCACACCCCGGCCTTGCGGCGGTTGCGGGCGTACCAGGCGCTCAGGCCACCGAGGGCGAGCGCGATCAGGCAGAGCACGATCGCGGTCGACTTGCTGGGCACGTCGAACCGGTCGATCTGGAAGAAGTCGGTGGCGGTGGACACCGTGAAGCCGGTCTTCTTGCCGGAGGCGGGCACGATGCCGAAGGCGATCAGGGCGAGCAGCGCGATCACGACGTAGGCGATCGGGCCCTTGTACGAGATCGGCGGCAACGGCTGGGCCGCCGGGCGTGCCGGAGCAGCCGGGGCGGGTGCGGTCACGGCGCTCACGCGGCGGCCTCCTTGGTGACGGGCGCGGGGGTGGGGCTGACCTGCTTGCGACGACCCGGGCTGGGCAGTCGGAACACCGCCCGGACCAGCGGCGGCGCGGCGATGAACAGCACGACCAGGGACTGCACGACCAGCACGATGTCGATCGGGGTGCCGGTCCGGGCCTGCATCGCGAAACCACCGGCACGCAGCGCGCCGAAGAGCAGACCGGCCAGGAACGTGCCCAGCGGCTTGGACCGGCCGAGCAGGGCGACGGTGATGGCGTCGAAGCCGAAGGACGCGGCGACACCGGCGGTGAGCACCTTCTCGGTGCCGAGCACCTGGGCGGAACCGGCCAGACCGGCCAGCGCACCGGAGGTCAGCATCACCAGCAGGTAGATCCGGTTGATGTTGATGCCCGCGGTGCGAGCGGCCGACGGGTTGGCACCCACGGCCCGGAACTGGAAGCCCAGGGTCGAGCGGTCCATCAGCCACCAGACGAACACCGTGGCCAGGATCGCCAGGAGGAATCCGGCGTGCAGGCGGAAGCCGTCACCGAGCAGCTGCGGGTACACCGCGGTGCCCTCGATCGCCGGCGACTGCGGGTTGTTGCTGCCCGGACGCTTGAACGCGGTCAGCGTCAACAGGTACGCGACCAGGTAGACCGCGATGTTGTTCAGCATGATCGTCACGATCACCTCGTTCGCGCCGGTGCGCGCCTTGAGGAAGCCGGCGATCCCGGCCCAGATCGCCCCACCGAGGGCGGCGGCGATGATCGCGAGCAGCAGGTGCAGCACCGGCGGCAGCCCGAAGGCGAAGCCGATGTACCCGCCGAAGATCGCACCCAGGATGATCTGGCCCTGCGCACCGATGTTGAACAGTCCGGCGCGGAAGCCCACGGACAGACCGAGACCGGCCAGGATCAGCGGCACCGACCAGGTCATCGTCTCGGTGAGCGGCCGGATCGCCTTGGTGAAGGTCGCGGCGGTCGGGTCGACGATCGCGCCCTGGAACAGGGCCACGTAGGCGCCCCACACCGAGTCCCAGACCGCGGACAGGAAGTCGGCGGGCCGCGCGAACAGGTAGCCCGCGGTGGTGTGCACGTCCTCGTCGGCGGCGGCGATCAGCACCGCCGAGACCACCAGGGCCAGCAGCAGGGCGGCGACGGTGACCAGCCAGTTGCTGGTCAGCATCTCCCGCAGGGCGCCCTGGAGTCGCGGCTCGAGCCGCTCGTCCTTCGCGTCCGCGGCGGGGACGTCGGGTGCGGCGTTCACTCGCTCTCCTTCTCGGCGACGATGTCGGCCTCGCCGAGCACCGTGTGATGCGAGGCTGCCTGCTTCACGGCCTCCTCCTGCGGAACGCCGGCCATCATCAGGCCGAGCACGTCCCGGTCGGTACCTCCGGGCACCGTGCCGACGATCCGACCGCGGTACATGACCACGATCCGGTCGGCCAGGTCCAGGACCTCGTCCAGCTCGGTGGAGACGATGATCACGGGGGTCCCGGAATCACGCTCCGCCACGATCCGCTTGTGCACGAACTCGATCGAGCCGACGTCCAGACCACGCGTGGGCTGGGAGGCGATCAGCAGCCGCAACGGCCGGGACATCTCCCGGGCCAGGACGACCTTCTGCTGGTTACCGCCGGACAGCGTGCCGGCCGGTGCCTCGATCGACGGGGTGCGGACGTCGAACTCGACCGTGCGCTGCTCGGCGTTCGCGCGCACCTTCGCCGGGTCCAGCGAGATGCCCTTCGCGAACGCCGGGGTGTCGTACAGGTCGAGGATCAGGTTCTCCGCGACCGAGAACTCGGCGACGATGCCGTCCTCGGTCCGGTCCTCGGGCACGAAGCCGACCCCGGCGGTGAGCACCTGCTTGACCGAGCGGCCGAGCAGTTCCTTGCCGTCCAGCCGGACCGATCCGGCCAGCGCCGGCTGCAGACCCAGGATGACCTCGGTCAGCTCGGTCTGGCCGTTGCCCTGCACACCGGCGATGGCGACGATCTCGCCCCGGGCCACGTCGAAGGAGATCGCGTCCACCTGGCGCACGCCCGCGTCGTCGAGCACGCTCAGGTCGCGCACCTGGAGGGCGACCTCGCCGGGCTGTGCCGGTGCGCGGTCCACCCCGAGGGACACCGAGCGGCCGACCATCAGCGACGCCAGTTCGGTCTCGGCCGACTGCGGGTCGGCGGAGCCGACCACCTTGCCGCGCCGGATGACCGTGATCCGGTCGGCGACCGCACGCACCTCGCGCAGCTTGTGCGTGATGAACACGATCGAGGTGCCCGCGGCCTTGAGCTGGCGCATGATCGCGATCAGCTCGTCGGTCTCCTGCGGGGTGAGGACCGCGGTCGGCTCGTCCAGGATCAGCACCTTCGCGTCCCGGGACAGCGCCTTGATGATCTCCACCCGCTGCTGGGCGCCCACCGGCAGGTCCTCGACCATCGCGTCCGGGTCGACGTCGAAGCCGAACCGGTCGGAGATCTCCTTCACCCGGCGGCGCGCCTCCGGCAGGTCGATCAGCCCGGCGCTCTTGGTCGGCTCGTAGCCGAGCACCACGTTCTCCGCGACCGTGAACACCGGCACCAGCATGAAGTGCTGGTGCACCATGCCGATCCCCGCGGCCATCGCGTCGCCGGGCCCGGCGAACTCCACCGGCTGGTCGTCCACCAGGATCTCGCCCTCGTCCGGGTCGTAGAACCCGTAGAGCACGTTCATCAGGGTGGACTTCCCGGCACCGTTCTCACCCAGCAGGGCGTGGATCTCACCGGGTTCGACCACCAGGTCGATGTGGTCGTTGGCCACCAGCGTCCCAAAACGCTTGGTGATCCCGCGCAGCTCCAGCTTCACGGTGGGCCTGCTCCTCGATCGTCGTCGAATCGTCCCGCGCAGACTAGCCCGCGCGAGGGTGCCATCACGACGGCGGCCCGGGCAGTAACCCCTGCCCGGGCCGCCGTTCGAGTGACGTCAGTTCTGGCTGGGGGACTCCACGACCAGGTCACCGGAGATGATCTGCTGCTGCAGGTCCTCCACGGCGGTCTTCACCTCGGCCGGAACCTTGGAGTCGTAGTCGTGGAACGGCGCCAGCCCGAGGCCCTTGTTCTCCAGGGTGCCGACGTACGGCTCGGAGGAGAAGTTGCCGTCGGCAGCCTCGGAGACGGTGTCGTAGACCGCCTGGCCGATCTCCTTCATCACCGAGGTGAGGATGACGTTGGAGTAGTCGGGCGAGGTCTCGAACCAGTCGGCGTCGACACCCACGATGGCGACGTTGCCGGCCTCCTTCGCGGCGGCGGCGGCACCCAGGCCCACCGGGCCGGCGACCGGCATGATCACGTCGGCGCCCTGGTCGATGAAGCCCTTGGCCAGGTTCTGGCCCTTGGTCTGGTCCTCGAAGTCACCGGTGAAGGAGCCGGTCTGGGCCTCCTTGTCCCAGCCGAGCAGCTGGACGTCGGCGCTGTTGTCCTCGTTGTACTTGGCGACACCGTCGGCGAAGCCGTCCATGAAGATGGTCACGGACGGGATCGAGATGCCACCGAAGGTGGCGACGGTGCCGGTGGTCGAGGTGCCTGCGGCGACGTAGCCGGCCAGGTACGCGGCCTCCTGCGTGTTGAACAGCAGCGGCTTGGCGTTGTCGGACTCCTCGTTGAAACCGGAGTCGACCAGGGCGAACTCGATGTCCGGGTTCGCGGCGGCGGCCTCGGTCAGGGTGTCGGCGAGCAGGAAGCCGACGCCGATGATCAGGTTGCAGTCCTGCGCGACCAGCTGGTCGACGTTCGGGCCGAAGTCGGTCTCGGCGGAGGACTCCACCTTGACGACCTCGACGCCGAGCTCGTCACCCGCGCGGTCCAGGCCCTCGCCACCGGACTGGTTGAACGACTTGTCCTCGAAGCCACCCGAGTCCGAGACCATGCAGGCCTTGAAGTCGGACGCCGCGTTGTCCGAGCCGCCGGTCGAACCGGACTCCTCGGGGGCGCTGCCACAGGCAGCCAGGGCGAGGGCGACGGCCCCGCCGAGGGCGGCCGCACGAACGATGTTCTTCACACTGCACTCCTGCTCTTGGGTAAGCGCCGGCCCGCGAGGTGCACCCGGGCCGCGGGCGCCATTGCCCTCGGTCCGGGTGGTTCGTCCGGCTTCGGGAGCACCCTAGCCAGCGCCAGGTAACGCTGGTGTTACCGAGGCGTACCTCACCCGGTTCCGTTACGGACTTGGAATGTTGGGCTGCGCCGTTCGGGTGCCGCCGTTCAGACCCGTCCCGCCAGCAGTGCGGTCCTGGCCAGCAACGATGCACCGGCGGCGATGGCTCGCTCGTCGATCACCAGATTCCCCTGGTGGATGTCGTAGGACCGGCCGCCCGGGGTGCGGGTGCCCAGCCTGGCCATCGCGCCGGGCACCTTGGTCAGGTACCAGGCGAAGTCCTCGCCGCCGAGCGACTGCTCGGTCAGCTGCACCGACTCGGCACCGAGCACGTCCCGTGCCGCCGCCTCGATCACGGCGACGGCACGCTCGTCGTTCTCCACCGGCGGGACGCCGCGCTGGTGCCGGATCTCCACCGTGACGCCGTAGGGCGCGACCACCTGCTCCACCGCCTCGTGGAACACCTGGGACGCGCGCTCCCAGGCACGCACCTCCAGGCAGCGCAGGGTTCCCCGCACCGACCCCGAGGACGGGATCGCGTTGTGCGCCTGACCCGCCTGCACGGCACCCCAGGTGAGGTTCACCCCGGAGCGCGGGTCGAGCCTGCGACCGATGATCGCCGGCACCTGGGTGATCACCTGACCCAGGGCGTAGACCACGTCGCCGGTCAGGTGCGGGCGCGAGGTGTGCCCACCCGGACCGGTCAGCTGGACGGTGACCTCGTCGGAGGCCGAGGTGATCGGACCGATCCGGCTGCCGATCTGGCCGACGTCCACCTTCGGGTCGCAGTGCACCGCGAAGATCCGGCCGACGCCGTCCAGACCACCGGCCGCGAGCACGTCGAGCGCACCGCCGGGCTGGACCTCCTCGGCGGGCTGGAACACCAGCCGTACCCCGGTCGGCAGCAGCCCCTCGGCGTGCAGGGCGGCGAGCACCAGCCCGGCGCCGAGCACGGCGACGGTGTGCACGTCGTGACCGCAGGCGTGCGCCACGTTCGCCACGGTGGAGGCGAACGGCAGGCCAGTGGTCTCGGGCACCGGCAGCGCGTCCAGGTCGGCTCGCAGCCCGATCCAGCGCCGCCCGGTGGTCACCGGGTTGGGGCCGATGTCGCAGACCAGTCCGGTGCCGGGCAGCAGCCGCGGCTCCAGGCCCGCCTGCCGCAGCCGCTCGGCGACGACCCGCGTGGTGCGCTGTTCGGTGCGGCCCAGTTCCGGGTGGGCATGGATGTCCCGCCGGATCGCGATCAGCTCGTCGGAGAGCGATCCGACCAGCTCCTGCACTCGGGAAGCGTCGACCATCACCCGACCGACAGTACCCAGCGTTGCACGTCAGAGCAGGTCGTCGCGTCCCCGGGCCCGCCAGCCGTCGACCGCGCCCTTCACCTGCTGGGCGTGTGCCCGGGTGGTCACCAGCACCGCGTCCGGGGTGTCCACCACCACGGCGTCCGGCACCCCGAGCACGGTCACGGTGCGCTGCCCGGTGAGCACCAACGCACCCGGCGCGTCGAGCCGCTGCACCAGGGCGTCGTCACCGAGGGTGCGGGCACCGTCGTCCGGCTGACCGACCGGGGCGAGCAGCGGTGCCAGCGAGGCGAAGTCGCCGACGTCGTCCCAGCTGAAGTCGCCGGGGACCACGGCCACTCCCCCGGCGGCGGCCACCGGCTCGGCGATCGCGTGGTCGATGGCGATCTTGGTCAGGGTGGGCCACACCTCGGCCAGCACGGCGTCCCGCTGCCCGGGGTCGTCCCACACCCCGGCGATCCGGCGCAGACCGGCGGCCAGCGGCGGCAGCTGGGTGGCGAGGTGGTCCAGCAGCACCCCGGCGGCGACGATGAACATCCCGGCGTTCCACCAGTACTCGCCGGTGGCCAGGTAGTCGGCGGCGGTCTCGGCATCCGGCTTCTCGGTGAAGGCGACCACGTGGCGGGCACCGGTCGCACCGTCCACCCCGAGCGGCTGCCCGGCGTGGATGTAGCCGAAGGCGGTGGACGGTTCGGTGGCCTCGATCCCGATCGTCACGACGTACCCGGCGCGGGCGGCCTCGACCCCGGAGCGGACGGCTGCCTCGAACCGGGGCAGCTCGCCGATCACGTGGTCGGCGGCGAAGGAGCCCAGCACCACCTCGGGCCCGTGCCGCTCGGCCAGCACCGCCGCGGCCAATCCGATCGCCGCCATCGAGTCGCGCGGCGACGGTTCGGCGATCACCTGGGCGTCCGACAGCTCCGGGAGCTGCTCCGCGACCGCCTCGACGTGCCGCCGACCGGTCACCACCAGCACCCCACCCGGGCCTGCGAGGGGGGTCAGGCGGTCGACGGTGCCCTGCAGCAGGGTGCGCCCGGTGCCGGTCAGGTCGTGCAGGAACTTGGGTGCCCCCTGCCGGGACAGCGGCCACAGCCGGGTGCCCGCGCCGCCCGCGGGAATGACAGCGTGGAAACCGGGGATCTCAGCCATGCCGGACAGGCTAGCGGCCGGTCCACCAGCGGCCGGCGTCCCGGGACTTCGGTCCCAGCGCTGATGTGCGGTTCGTCACACTCGGCCCGATCGGGCCCCCCGGTGTCACCCCTACGGCGGACGATGCCTAGAGTGCTCCCACCGGACACCGCAGTCCCGAACCGCCCAGGAGGCATTCCGTGTCTACTGCGTCAGCGTCACCCACGCAGACCACGAAGAAACCACGACGCAAGCCAGCAGGCACCCTCTACCGGGGCCGTGAGGGCATGTGGTCCTGGGTCGCCCACCGGATCACCGGCGTGCTGATCTTCTTCTTCCTGCTGGTGCACGTCCTGGACACCTCGCTGGTCCGGGTCTCCCCCGAGGCGTACAACGACGTGATCGGCACCTACAAGAACCCGATCATGGGCCTCGGTGAGGCGGGTCTGGTCGCGGCGATCGTCTTCCACGCCTTCAACGGGATCCGGATCATCCTGGTCGACTTCTGGGCCAAGGGTCCGAAGTACCAGCGCGTGATGCTCTGGGTGGTGGTCGGCCTGTTCGTCGTCACGATGGCCGGCTTCCTGCCCCGGCACCTGATGCACGTCTTCGGAGGCGAGTGACCATGAGCAGCACCATCTCCGCCCCGAACTCGCCGGTCGCCCGTCCCTCGCGCCGCACGACCCGCGGCAACTGGGAGCTCTACGGCTGGGTGTTCATGCGCGCCTCCGGCGTCGTGCTGCTGGTGCTGATCTTCGGGCACCTGTTCGTGAACCTGGTCGCCGGTGACGGGATCAGCGCGATCGACTTCGGCTTCGTCGCCGGCAAGTGGGCATCCCCGTTCTGGCAGATCTGGGACCTGCTGATGCTCTGGCTGGCGATGATCCACGGCACCAACGGCGTCCGGACGATCATCAACGACTACGCCGAGCGGAACGGCACTCGCCTGGCCCTCAAGCTCGCGCTCTACACCGCGTTCACCGTCGTCGTGGTGCTCGGCACCCTGGTGATCTTCACCTTCGACCCGTGCCCGGTGAACAGCCCGGCGGACCTGCTGCCGTCGTTCTGCACGGCCTGACCACCCGCACGTCGAACAGAGTCGAACAGAAAGGCATCGCCCCCGATGCAGATCCACCAGTACGACGTCGTCATCGTCGGAGCCGGCGGTGCCGGGATGCGTGCGGCCCTGGAGTCCTCGGCCCGCACCCGCACCGCGGTGATCTCCAAGCTGTACCCGACCCGGTCGCACACCGGTGCCGCGCAGGGCGGCATGTGCGCCGCCCTCGGCAACGTGGAGGACGACAACCCGGAGTGGCACACCTTCGACACCGTAAAGGGCGGGGACTACCTGGTCGACCAGGACGCCGCCGAGATCATGGCGAAGGAGGCCGTCGACGCGGTGCTCGACCTGGAGCGGATGGGGCTGCCCTTCAACCGCACCCCGGAGGGCCGGATCGACCAGCGCCGCTTCGGCGGGCACACCCGCAACCACGGCGAGGCCCCGGTCCGTCGTGCCTGCTACGCCGCCGACCGCACCGGCCACATGATCCTGCAGACCCTGTACCAGCAGTGCGTGAAGCAGGACGTGCAGTTCTTCAACGAGTTCTACGTCCTCGACCTGCTGATGAACCGCGACCTGTCCGGCGAGCAGCGCGGGCAGAGTGACGTCGCGGACGGCGAGGAGGTCGCGGTCGCCGGGGTCGTCGCCTACGAGCTGGCCACCGGGGAGATCCACGTCTTCCGCGCCAAGTCGGTCGTCCTCGCCACCGGTGGCGCGGGGAAGATCTACAAGACCACGTCGAACGCCCACACCCTGACCGGCGACGGGATGGCGATCGCCTACCGTCGCGGGCTGCCGCTGGAGGACATGGAGTTCTTCCAGTTCCACCCGACCGGCCTGGCGGGGCTCGGCATCCTGCTCTCCGAGGCGGCCCGCGGTGAGGGCGGCATCCTCCGCAACGCGGACGGCGAACGCTTCATGGAGCGCTACGCCCCGACCATCAAGGACCTGGCACCGCGCGACATCGTGGCGCGGTCGATGGCGAACGAGGTGCGCGAGGGTCGCGGCGCCGGTCCGAACAAGGACTACGTGCTGCTCGACCTGACCCACCTGGACCCGGCGCACATCGACGCCAAGCTGCCGGACATCACCGAGTTCGCCCGCACCTACCTGGGGATCGAGCCCTACACCGAGCCGGTCCCGGTCTACCCGACCGCGCACTACGCCATGGGCGGGGTGCCGACCAACGTCGACGGCGAGGTGCTGCGCAACCCGCGGGACGTGGTCCGTGGCCTCTACGCCGCCGGTGAGGTGGCCTGCGTCTCCGTGCACGGCTCCAACCGACTGGGCACCAACTCGCTGCTGGACATCAACGTCTTCGGCAAGCGGGCCGGGACCTCGGCCGCCGAGTACGCCATGACCGCACCCTGGGTCGAGCTGCCGGAGAACCCGGAGTCCGCGACGGTGGCCGAGCTGGAGGAGATGCGCGCCCGGCCGAAGGGCGAGCGGGTCGCCGACGTCCGCCGCGAGCTGCAGCAGACCATGGACACCAACGCGCAGGTGTTCCGCACCGCCGAGTCCCTGCGCCAGGCCCTCTCCGACATCCACGCGCTGCAGGACCGCTACGCCCGGGTCTCGGTGCAGGACAAGGGCAAGGCGTTCAACACCGACCTGATCGAGGCGCTGGAGCTCGGCTTCCTGCTGGACCTGTCCGAGGTGGTCGTCGTGGGCGCGCTGAACCGGCGCGAGTCCCGCGGTGGGCACTTCCGGGAGGACTACCCGGACCGGAACGACGCCGAGTTCATGGAGCACACGATGGCCTACCGCCGACCGGCCGGTGCGCACATCGACGACCCGGTCGCCCCCGCCCCGTCCGGCGAGGAGATCCCGGAGTTCCCGGCCGACCGGCCCAGCGTCCTGCTCGGCACCAAGCCCGTCATCACCACCGTGTACCAGCCGATGGAGCGGAAGTACTGACATGACTGCCACCCTCGATCAGCCGCAGGCGGAGGCCAAGCCCGCCGAGATCCCCTCCTTCCAGGTCACGCTGCGGATCCGCCGCTACACCCCGGAGACGCACGGCGACGAGCCGTACTGGCAGGACTTCACGGTGACCGCCCACGGCACCGACCGGCTGCTGGACGCCCTGCACACCATCAAGTGGGAGCTGGACGGGTCGGTCACCTTCCGCCGATCCTGCGCGCACGGCGTCTGCGGGTCGGACGCGATGCGGATCAACGGCCGCAACCGCCTCGCCTGCAAGGCGCTGCTCAAGGACCTGGACCCGAGCAAGCCGATCACCGTGGAGCCGATCAAGGGCCTACCGGTGATCAAGGACCTGGTCGTCGACATGGAGCCGTTCTTCGCCTCCTACCGCGAGATCATGCCGTTCCTGGTCACCACCGGGCACCAGCCCTCCCGCGAGCGCATCCAGTCGCCGGAGGAGCGGGCGCGGTTCGACGACACCACCAAGTGCATCCTGTGCGCCGCGTGCACCAGCTCGTGCCCGGTGTTCTGGACCGACGGGCAGTACTTCGGCCCGGCGGCCATCGTCAACGCGCACCGGTTCATCTTCGACAGCCGCGACGAGGGCGGCGCGCAGCGCCTGGAGATCCTCAACGACAAGGAGGGCGTCTGGCGCTGCCGGACCACCTTCAACTGCACCGAGGCCTGCCCGCGGGGCATCGAGGTCACCAAGGCGATCCAGGAGGTCAAGCGCGCGATGATCACCCGCGCGTTCTGATGTCCGAATCCCGCGAGAACCAGCGCCGGGCGAGGGTCACACTACCGAGGTGACCCTCGCCCGTTGTGTTCCCGGAGATCCCCGCTTCGACCGGTGGTACCGCGCCATCGACGCCCGGGACGCCCGGTTCGACGGCCAGTTCTTCACCGCGGTGTCCTCCACCGGCATCTACTGCCGCCCGTCCTGCCCGGCGCGCACCCCGCGCCGGGAGAACGTCAGCTTCTACCTCACGTCCGCCGCCGCGCACGAGGCCGGGTTCCGGGCCTGCAAGCGGTGTCTGCCCGAGGCGGCCCCCGGCACCCCGGAGTGGGACCTGCGCCGCGACCTGGCCGGCCGGGCGATGCGCCTGATCGCGGACGGGGTGGTGGACCGCGAGGGCGTCGACGGGCTGGCGGCCCGTCTCGGGTACTCGGTGCGGCAACTCGGCCGCACCCTGACCGCCGAACTCGGCGCCGGACCGGGGGCCCTGGCCCGGGCCCGACGCGCCCAGACCGCCCGCAGCCTGATCGTCGGCACGGATCTGAAGCTGGCGGATGTCGCCTTCGCCGCCGGATTCGGGTCGGTGCGGCAGTTCAACGACACGGTGCGGGAGGTCTTCGACACCACACCCCGCGCGCTGCGCGAGCGCCGGAACGGCACCGCCCCCACCGTCGGGCTCACCATCGCGCTGCCGGTACGACAGCCGTACGACGCGCCCGGCGTGTTCAGCTTCCTCGCCGCGCGCGCGGTCGCGGGTGTGGAATCGGTCGACCTGGGGCCGACAGCGACCCGATCGGCAGCGGTGGGCTCGACCACGCCCGCATCCGCCCCGCGCGCATCCACCGGACAGCCGCACGGCGGTGTGCTGCGCTATGCCCGCACCCTGTCGCTGCCCCATGGTCCGGGCGCGGCCGAGGTGACCGCCGAGCGCACTCCGAGCGGCTGGCGACTTCGGGCGGTCCTGGAGCTCACCTCGCTCGCCGACGTCGCCGTCGCCACCACCCGGATCCGCCGACTCCTCGACCTGGATGCGGACCCGGTCGCGATCGACACCGCCCTGTCCGCCGACCCGGCCCTCGCACCGCTGGTCGCCGCCACCCCCGGCATCCGGGTACCCGGTGCCGTCGACCCGCACGAACTCGTGGTCCGCGCCCTGGTCGGTCAGCAGATCAGCGTCGCCGCCGCGCGCGGACACCTGAGCCGACTGACCAACCTGATCGGCACACCGGTGGTCAGTTCCTTCGCCGGGTTGGATCGACTGTTCCCGACCGCCGAGCAGGTCGCCGCGGGCATCCCGGCTCCGGGCACACAGCTCGACCCGGACCGTCCGCTGAGGCTGCCGGGCCGATCGATCACCACGATCCGAGACACCGCCGCCGCGCTCGCCGGCGGCTCACTCCAGGTGGACGTCGGCGCGGACACCACGCCCTTGGCCGCAGCCCTGGTCGAGCGCCCCGGGATCGGGCCGTGGACCGCCGCCTATGTGGCCATGCGGGTGCTCGGGGATCCTGATGTCTGGCTGCGGGGCGACGCCGCGCTCCTCACCTCCGCCCGCGCGCACGGTGTCCTCGACCCGGCGCTCCCCCGCGGGGCCGCCCACCGGGCTCTCACCGCCCGCGCAGCGGAGTGGGCACCCTGGCGCTCCTACGCCGTCACCCACCTCTGGCGCGCCGCACCCTGACCCCGCGCCCCGCGCCCCGCGCCCCGCGCCCCGCGCCCCGCGCCCCGCGCCCCGCGCCCCACGCCCCACGCCCCACGCCCCACGCCCCACGCCCCACGCCCCACGCCCCACGCCCCACGCCG
>Ga0209370_1000257_pt1 | contig 92439 bp, 75 predicted proteins | sample AgamicAtPrz_FD_187164 | JGI IMG/M metagenome (GOLD analysis project Ga0209370, IMG submission 187164) | Agave microbial communities from Guanajuato, Mexico - At.P.rz (SPAdes) (version 2) | ecosystem: Host-associated > Plants > Phyllosphere > Phylloplane/Leaf | place: Guanajuato, Mexico...
ACCAGCCATTTCAGGCGTGCATGGCGCACGCCCTCCTCGCCCCGAGGCACACGCTGCATACGGGCCATGTCAACCGTGCGCCGTCGACCAGTCGACCCAACCGAACTCCCAGGTCGCCAGGATCAGCAGGCCGAAGGCGATCCGGTACCAGGCAAACACCGCATAGCTGTGGTTGGCAATGAACTTGAGCAACCCCCGCACGGCAATCATCGCGAAGATGAACGACACCACGAAACCTATAGCGAACACCGGCAGGTCGCCCGGCTGGAACAACTCACGGTACTTGTAGCCCGAATACACCGCCGCGCCGACCATGGTCGGCATGGCCAGGAAGAACGAGAACTCGGTGGCCGCCTTGCGCGACAGGCCGAACAGCAGGCCGCCGATGATGGTCGAACCAGAGCGCGAGGTGCCCGGAATCATCGCCAGGCACTGGACGAAACCGATCTTCAGCGCATGACTCCAGCGCATGTCGTCGACATGATCGACCTCCACCCGATGCTGGCGACGCTCGGCCCACAGCATGATCACCCCACCCACCACCAGCGCGGCGGCCACGGTAATGGGGTTGAACAGGTACTCGTGGATCAGGTCGGCGAACAGCACGCCCAGGACCACCGCCGGGAAGAAGGCGATCAGCAGGTTGGCGGTGAAACGCCGTGCCGGCACCTGCGTGGGCAGGCCCAGCACGACGTCGAAGATCTTGCGTCGAAACTCCCACACCACCGCCAGGATCGCGCCCAGCTGGATGATGATGTTGAATGCCATGGCGCGTTCGCCACCGAAGTTGATCAGGTCGGCGACGATGATCTGGTGCCCGGTGCTCGAAATGGGCAGGAACTCCGTCAGCCCCTCGACCACGCCCAAGATGATTGCCTGCAAGGCACTCCAAAAATCCATCTTTCCCCCAAGTGCGACGCTGCGCGTGGCAGGCCGCTTGTTTTGATTGACTCAATGATGCCGCACGCGGCGCGTGCTTTTTACAGCGACAGTAGCCCCCAAGGCCAGCTGAAAAGCCCAGCAGCCTAAAGGTTTCATCTGGCGCGGCCGAAATCCTAGCAGAGCCTGTGTTTCAAGGCTTGCGTTACCTGCTACACAGGATGTCAAGAAAGACTCATTAGCCGTTGGTCGAGTGGGGGCCGGCGGCAAAGCATGCTTGGATGCCCTGGATAAAAAGAACAAAGACTGGAGTAACGCATCATGAAGACCCTGAGGTCGATGTCGATCAGCCGCCGCCTGTGGCTGATCCTGCTGGTGGCCGTGGCCATGCTGCTGGTGCTGGGCCTGCTGATGCTGCGCCAGCTCCACGGCGACCTGTACCAGGCCAAGGCCGAAAAGACCCGCCACGTGGTGCAGACCGCCGCCGGCATCCTGACGTATTACCAGGGCCTGGAGGCCGCCGGCACGCTTACCCGCGAAGCCGCGCAGCAGCAAGCCCTGCAAGTGGTGCGCGGGCTGCGCTACGACCAGAACGACTATTTCTGGATCAACGACCTGCAACCGAAGATGGTCATGCACCCGGCCAACCCCAAGCTCGATGGCCAGGATCTCTCCGCCATCCGCGACCCGGATGGCTTTGCCGTATTCAATGAGATGGTCGCCCTGGCCCGCAGCCAGGGCGCAGGGCCGGTCGACTATCGCTGGCCCAAGCCCGGCGCCAGCGAACCGGTGGAGAAAACCTCCTACATCCAGCTGTTCAAACCCTGGGGCTGGATCATCGGTTCGGGCGTTTACGTCGACGACGTGCAGGCCGAGTTCGCTCGCCAACTGCGCGACGCCTCGCTGGTCGGCTTGGCCATCGCCTTGCTGATGGCCCTGCTGGTGATGCTGATCGCCCGCAGCATCGCCCGACCGCTGCAGGAGGCGGTACAGGCCATGGGCACCATCGCCAGTGGCGAAAGCGACCTGACCCGGCGCCTGGATACCCATGGCCGTGATGAAATCACCCTTCTGGGCGAATACTTCAACCGTTTCAACGGCAAGCTGCAGGGTGTGGTCGGCCAGTTGCAGGGCGCTGCCCATCACCTGGCCGAGTCGGCCGGCCATGTCGGTGACAACGCAGGCGCCGCGCAGGCCCGCAGTACCCAGCAATCCATGCAGATGGACCAGGTGGCCACCGCCATCAACGAAGTCTCCTACGCCGTGCACGACGTGGCCAAGCACGCCGAGCAGGCCTCCAGCGAGATGCGCAACGCCCAGACCCAGGTCGGCCATGGCCAGCAGGCGATCCACGGCAGCCTGCAGCAGATCGACCGGCTCTCGGCGACCATCGAGCAGGCGGTGCAGGTGATCCGTGAACTGGCCAGCCACAGCACCAAGATCGGCGGTGTACTCGAAGTGATCCGCTCGATCGCCGAGCAGACCAACCTGCTCGCCCTCAACGCCGCCATCGAGGCCGCCCGCGCCGGCGAGCAGGGCCGTGGTTTCGCCGTGGTCGCCGATGAAGTGCGCCTGCTGGCCCAGCGCACCGCCCAGTCGACCGCCGAGATCCAGACCATGATCGAGCACCTGCAGGGTCAGTCCGAGGCAGCGGTACGGGCCATCGACACCAGCAGCGAAGCCTCGCGCCAGACCGTCGAGCAGGCCCGCGAGGCCGGTAGCAGCCTGGATGCCATCAGCCAGGCACTGGGCAACCTGGGCGCGCTGAATGCCTCGATCGCCAGTGCCACCCTGCAGCAGTCCCATGTGGTCGAGGAGATCAACCGCAACGTCACCGAAACCGCCGACCTGTCGCAACAGACCGCCCAAGCCGCGCGCCAGTCCAGCGACGCCGGAGTAGCCCTGGCCCGGCTGAGCGAGGAGCTGGAACACCTGCTGCGCCAGTTCCGCGTTTGAGCCCACTCCCCGGGGGCCAGGTGCCTCCGGGGAGCCCAGGCACCTGGCAGTTTTGCCAGTAGACACCTGTTTTCATCCGGCACCAAGCTCGCCTGGTATCCACCACCGGAGCGACTCACCATGCACGGACGTGAACTGGCAACACTACTGATCCTGGGCCTACCCGTCACTTGGGCCCATGCAGGAGCAGTGACGGGCCTGGACCCGCAACAGACCCTGGAGCGTATCAACCGCAACTACAACACCCTGGACAACAACTGCCGTGAACCCGACAGCGGCGCTCCGCGCGGCCACTACTACTGCAGCGGGGTCACCCTGCGCATGGTGGATGACGGGCCATTCAACCCATGGGACTACAGCCCATACGCTCTCAAGACCGGCGCCACCTCGTTCAGCTGGATCCGCAAGGACCTGAGCACCAACCGGTTGATCCGCCCGGCGGGTTTCATCCTGCGCACCCCCATGGATGCGCGGGCCGTGAAGCAGCCGGTGATGGAAAGCGGATTCATGTGCATCTACGCATTTGACGGTTTTACCGGCCCGGAGCGCCACTCCTATGGCTGTGGCGGCTACAACAAACCCCAGCCCGCCAACCACCAGGCCCAATCGGGCACCAGCCCGGAAAACCGCAACAAGACACTGGCATACGGCAGTTGCGACAGCTCGGGCGTGGACACCGCCGATCAATGGCGCAAGAACTATCGCTATGTGCGCTCCGACCTTAATCGCATACAGGTAGCCCAGTGTTCCTGGAACGTGGAGCAACCCAGCGACTGGGACGCGATGATCGACGTGCACCAGAACCCGCGCACGGTCACGCGTAACCTGTTGGGCAAGGAGGTACCGGCAAACGATGCGTTCGCCAGGAAGGAACTGCTCAACGAGATGCTCCTGCGCAATGCCGGCAGCACTGGCGACGGCAGCGCCCGCCTGCCCTACATCGACGCCTTCGTCTGGGACCCGAACAGCACCTATGTCGCCAACACCCGTGGCGATACCCGCAAGGCCCGCCCTACCGTAGGGCTCAAGCCTGCGCAGTCGTTCCAACGCAAACTGTACGAGCAAGGCTATGCGGTACCGATCCTGCGCATGGATTTCACCAAGCCGGCCAGCGAGCGCTTCAGCCTGGTAAGCGCCGACCAGGTGGTGCCCTTGGCAGACTCGCGTGGCAGCGCAGGTGAACCCCAGGAAAGCCTCGACTACATCGACTCCGCCACCTGGGTAAAACGACACGATCCGGGCATGGGCCGAGAGGAATGGACGCTCAATGTCGTGCTCAAGCAGGGCGTCAAGGTGGATGACAAGAATGTCCAGGCCGTCTACGAGGCCCTGGAGAATCGCTATGGCGACGGCCAGCACTGGATCGACAACGAGATCGATCCCGGCAGCATGCGCGCCCAGGTCGAATGCCTGGTCGGGAACTACCCGGACAAGACCGAATGGAACCTCGAGCCCTTCCGCCCGACCGTCAGCGCGGGCGAAATGAAAAAAGCCGGCTGCAACCCCGTGCGCAAGCTGATCGACAAGGCGGTCTGGTCCGAACAGACCGACAGCAAGAGCGGGGAGAAGTTTGCCGGGCTGCAGGTTGTGCCGACCCAGCCCGGTCGCAAGGCGTCAGCCGATGACCTGTATGCCGAACTGTTCCGCCAGCGCGGGCGCGACGAGCAATGGCAGGAAGGTGCCGCAGGCAGCATGAAATTGCAGTTGGCCTGCCTGCAGAAGAAGTACAACGCCAAGCAGGATTGGAACCTGGAGCCTTATCGCCAGGCAAACAGCGTCGAACAGACGGAGAACGCCAACTGCAACCCTGACTAGGGTTTGTACGGAAAGTTGCGAGCGACGAACAGGGGCTTTCTGTATTGACCGGCGCTTCATGAGGAAGCGCCGGCCTTCAGGCCTGTATTAACGCTCAGACAGGATTGCAACTTGCCTTCTCGGCCGCTTCTTCAGACACATTGGGTCGGAATGGTTCAAGGTTGAACTCTTCCTTGTTCCGGGCGATCACGTAATGGCAGACCAGTTGTCGTCGCATTCCGCCGCCGTCGTTCTGTGTCCACTGAAAATCATTGCCGAACTTTCTTCGCATTTCAGCATAGACTGCGTCGGACCCACTAGACCCTTTCTGGGATTGCCCCTTGGGCGTCAACTTCAACGACAAGGTCCACTCATCCTTGCCAGTACCTGGATCAGGACGCAATACCCAGGTGCCCGAGGCGATGTAATCCTCGACCGGTACCTTGTCGTTTTCGGCAATCGCCTGGTCTGCCGCATTACAGGCGAAACGGGCGGAACCACTGGGCCGGTCCGGCATGGTCAACGCGACGATGGGTACCCAGAGACCGGTCTCCTGCAAGTAGCGAGTCTGGTCCAGACGGGCATCCTCAAGCCCTTCCGCATCTCCCGAAAGGTAGAAGAACGATTCGATCGGCAACGTCGCGTCGGCGGCATCACGTTTCCAGTTGGCCAGGCGCAGCTCGTTCTGTTTATAGAACGTGTCACCCAGGCGCATGGCTCTCAATGACGCGTTGAAGTTAGCAGAAGCGTAACTATTCAATTCATCGCGAACTGCAAAGCCGCAAGCATTGCGATTGTCGCCTTTGGACTCCCTCTGGTACTGCGCCACCCACTGCTCTGCGGTGGTGATGTCCTGACGATGGCAGGCCGCGCCTTTTTTCGGTGCCGTTGCCACGGCGGCGGTTCCGCAGCCATTTTCGACCCGACTGTTGGTCCCGCCATCGATCGGAAAGGCGCAAAGCACCGAGTATGGCTGTTTGGAAGCCGGCAGGCCGACGATAGGCGAAAGGATGTAGCCATTGTTCTGGTCCTGCACCAGCCGGCGAAAGTTTGCATCCTTGCGCAGGTAGGAAAACGAAGTACCTTGCGTCTTCTCGGATGTGGGACTGACGTCCCACGAATTGTACAAGCCCTCCTGCGCGGCGGGCTCGGTCGCCCGCAGGATGATGCCGGAGCACAGGAATGCCGGTGAAGAACTCTTGCCACAATCGTTGGGAGTGGCTTCGTACCTTTTTTGCTGATTCTGCGCGGTCTCGACACAGCTCTGGGCAAAAGCCAAACCGCCATTGCATGCCAGCAATGCGGCCAGTGTCAGCGAAACACCGTGATTATTCACATTCAATCTCCTTGATTACACGGGAACTGCCTGTACGCGCGGCCCTGCCATAGCAGGGTATGCGGCCGATTCGAAAGTGCCTGTGCGACAGCCCCCCCACAACTGGCAGAAATGACAGGTGATTGTTTGCAACCGGGCTGCGTTAACAGTGGATGCGTTGCAGGGTACAATCGCGCCCCTTCCTCCCCGCCCAAGGATCGCCGATGTCCGGCCTCGAACTCTTCGCCGCCGCGCTCGGCGTCATCGCCGTCTGGCTCACCGTCAAGCAGAACCCCTGGTGCTGGCCGATCGGGCTGGTGATGGTGGTCTTGTACAGCTGGATCTTCTACGAAGTGAAACTGTACTCGGACATGCTCCTGCAACTGGTCTACGCGGTGCTGCAACTGTACGGCTGGTGGCAGTGGACCCGACCTGACCGTATCGAGGACGCCCGCCAGGTGACCCGCCTGGCCCCCGCGCCGATGCTCAAGGGCCTGGCGGTCGGCCTGTTGGCCAGCTTGCTGCTGGGCGCGGGCATGGCGCACTGGACCGACGCCGCCCAACCTTGGCTGGATGCCGCCCTCACTGGTTTCAGTCTGGTGGCACAACTGTGGATGGCGCAGAAACGCCTGCAGTGCTGGGCGTTGTGGGTAGTCGTGGACGTGATCTTCGTCGGCCTGTTCCTGTACAAGGGCCTGTACCTCACTGCCGCGCTCTACGCCTTGTTCACCCTGATCGCCGTGCGCGGCTGGCTGGAGTGGCGCCGCGATCCGGCGCTGGCAGCGGCATGAAGGTCCTGGTGCTGTGTGGCCCGGAATCCAGTGGCAAGAGCTGGTTGAGCGGCGAGATCCAGGCGCATTTCGGCGGCGTGCTGGTCGGTGAATATGTCCGCCACTTCATGGAATGTGAACAGCGTGACACCTGCTACGCCGACATTCCCACCATCGCCCGTGGCCAACTGGACTGGGAAGAGCAGGGCCGAACGCAGGCGCCGGAGCTGCTGATCCTCGATACCCACCTGCTCAGCAACATCCTCTGGAGTCGGGCACTGTTCGACGACTGCCCTGCCTGGATCGAGGAGGCGCTGAAGACGCGCCACTACGACCTGCACCTGCTGCTGCGCCCCGAAGGCGTCGAATGGGTCGGTGACGGACAACGCTGCCAACCTCGCCTTGAGGAGCGCCAAGCGTTCTTCGACGACAGCCTGGCCTGGTTGCAACACCATCGACAGAACGTGCAGATCATCGACGGTGACTGGCAGCAACGCAGTATCACGGTGCTGGACGCGGTACAACGCTTGCTTGACGGAAAAGCCCCGGTTTTCCCCACTGAATGTTAATCCGCTGATACACACTGAATGGCCATGGCCCCCGGATTTGCGCGTAATCCCGCAGTTTCGGGGGCAGTGTCACAGCGGTGATACACCATCGCCGAAATCCCCCCCGAAGCCCGATATCACAGGGTTTGACACCTGCCTCAGCGAGGATCTGTCTCAACGCTGATACAACAATTCTCTGATGCGCACGCGTTTCCCACACAAGGTGCTGATTCTCAAGCAATAACAAAAACCGGCACAGCTTCTGCTCTCCTTCTGGCAACGCGGCCCCAGGCCCAGACGCCGAAGAAGGAATTGCCATCGTGGGGAAACCAGAAAAAGGCAAGATCTGTCACCTCCTGCTGCTTGGTTGCGCTTTGGGTTCCAGCTTCAGCCTGCCCGCCCAGGCAGACAACGGCATCGTCGTGATCACCCGCGAAGTGCAGACGCGCAGCGCGATACGCGCTCCGGTGATGCCCGACCCCGATCCGGTCACTGTCAACACCAACCCGTCCGCGCACATCCTCAAGCAGACCAGTGAGCTGAGCGATGGCGACTTCGCCGGCATCACCAGCGGCGCCGGGATCAACTCGCTGATCACCCAGCAGACCAACACCATCGGCACCAACATCGGCAACCAGACCCAGTTGCCCAACATCGCCGGCGGACGCGGCTCGGGCTCGGGCGGCAACGGCATCGCCAACATGGTCAACTCCAGCGTCCAGCAAGGCCTGGGCGCGTTGAAAGTGCTCGGCGGAGGCCAATGACATGAGGCATTCGCTGCTGATCCTGGCCACGCTGTGCAGTGCTTCGGCCTTCGCCCAATCCCCCGTGATCAACAACGCCACCATCGACAGCTCCGGCGCGCAATACCAGGGCAACCTGGGCGTCAACCAGGCAGCCGGCGACCAGCAGCAACAGGTCAACGCCCGAGCCATCGCCATCGGCCACGACGCCAACGCCAGCACGCAGATCCGCCAGCGCCTGCGCACCCAGGTTGATCCTTCGATGGACGCCCAGTCCAGCATCCAGGGAACGGCGTTCAGCCATGGCAACGGCATCCTGGGTGTCAACCAGAGCGCCGGCGCCAGCAACCAGCAAGCCAACGCACTGCGCATCAGCGTCAGTGCCCAACCGCAAAGCATCGACGACAGTGTCCTTCTGCAACAGAACGTGGCGCTGGTCAACAGCTCGGATCCAACTGCCCAGACACCCGGCCACCGCCAGGTCAGCACCAGCGACCAGGCATTCACCGGTAGCCGTGGCGTGGTGCAGTTGAATCAGAGTGCCGGGGTGGGAAACCGAACGGCCAACACCCTGAGCATCCGGGTCGCAGATTGACCCAAACAGGTAACAACAACACTTAACCTAAAATAAAGTACGGAGAACCACCATGAAACCCTCGATGGCACTCAAGCCTCTGGTTTTCGCAATTGCTGCGATCATGGCTGTGGCTGTACAAGCTGGGCAGAATGATCCGCGTGGCCATGGACACAACAATGGCCACGGCCACAACAACGGTCATCACACCCCTCCTCCTACCAAGATCCCGGTGTATGCAACCGCCAATGCCTGGGACAAGCAAAGCAGCACCAACAACCGCATCCACAACGAAGGCACCGTCAACGAAGCCGAGATGAGCAGCTCGGCCTCCGGCACCAGCGGCAACGTCGGTGTCAACGTGGCAGCCGGCGCCGGCAACCAGCAGGACAACGCCGCCGCCATCGCCAATGCCGGTGCCGACTCGAGCCTGGACAACAGCTTCGTGTTCGGCTCGGCATCGGCCACCGCCGATGTGCGCCAGTACAGCAACAACAACAAGGTCACCAACTACGGCACCACCAACTCCGGCATCATGAGCGGCTCGGGCAACAACGGCAGCGGCAACATGGGCATCAACATTGCCGGTGGCGACCTGAACCAACAGAAAAACACCATGGCCATTGCCAACTCCAATGCGCCACTGGGTAACGCCACGGCCACCGCCTCCGCCGACCAGAATGGTCCTGGCCTGGTGGTGAACAACAACGGTGACCGCGAGTACCGCGTCGACACCATCACCCTGACCACCAGCACCAGCGGCAGCGCCTCGTACAACAGGGACTCCAGCTACAGCAAGGACCGCAGCTCCTCGTCGAGCTGGGAAGCAGCCGGCGCCAAGAGCTGGAATGCCAGTGGCTCGAAGAGCTCCGACGCCAGCGGTTCGCGTAGCCACGAGTCGGCCTCCTCGGCAAGTGGCTCTCTGACCGCTTCGCTGGATGCTGCGGCAAGCGGCAGCGTGACCCACTCCACCGACTACGGCCGCCACGAGCGCAGCCGCACCGACTCGTTCGATGCGTCGCTGACCGCCTCGCTCGACGCTTCGTATGACAAATCGCGCGAGAAGTCTTCCAGCTCCTCGTTCGAGAAGTCCTACGACTCTTCGTTCGAGAAAGCCTACGACTCTTCGTACGAAAAATCGGGCAGCAAAGCCTCCGAGTCCTCGAAGTCCGGTTCGAGCAGCTTCGAGGAATCCAGCTCGTTCGACCTGAGCAACACCGTGTCGTTCCAGGTGCTGACGCCTACCGGCTGGGCTAACGCTGTGACCAACACCGCCACCCTGAGCGGCTCGGTGAATGGCGGCAGCGGCAACCTCGGCGTCAACGTGGCAGCCGGTGTGGGCAACCAGCAGAGCAACTCGCTGGCCATCTCCAACACCTCGTTCTGACAGCTGTGACCTTGAGGCCCCCTTCGGGGGGCCTTTCCTCGACAGGATCTGGGGGGGCAGGACCATGCGTATGATCGCCTTGGCGTTTTTGCTGTGCATGGCCAGTTACAGTGAAGCGGCGCAGATGCCGCTTTCGGTTTTGCCGGGGGGCGCGGTGATCTACAAGCCCATCCAGAGCATCCGCGAACGCAAGTTCGCCGACCTGGTGCAACAGAAGACCGATTTCAGTTGCGGCGCCGCGGCGCTGGCAACCATCCTGCGCCAGGCCTACTGGCTGGACGTGGACGAACACACGATCATCGAAGGCATGCTGGCCCACGCCGACCAGGACCTGGTCAAGGTGCAGGGCTTCTCGATGCTTGACATGAAGCGCTACGTGGAAAGCCTCGGCATGCGCGCCCGCGGCTACCGGGTCGCCGCCGACACCCTGAGCAGCGTGCGTATCCCCGTAGTCGTCCTGATGGACATCCGTGGCTACAAGCACTTCGTGGTCCTGCAACGGGTCGACAAGGGCTGGGTCTACATCGGCGACCCGGTACTCGGCCACAAACGCTACAAGGTCGAAGATTTCCTCAAGGGCTGGAACGGCATCATATTCGCCGTGATCGGCCAGGGCTACGACAAGACCAACGCCTTGCTCGACCCGCCCCTGCCGCTGAGCGCCAAGGACCGCATAAACACCTTCACCCCGGTCAAGGACGCCGAACTGATGGACTTCGGCTTCATCCGCAGCGACTTCTTCTAACGATAATCGAGCGCGACGCGTCGGGAGCATCCCATGAAGACTCCAGCCTGGCTCACCCTGATCTGCCTGGCCACCGCCCTGCCCATCCAGGCAGAGACGTTCAAACCCATTGAACTGAAGGATCAGGAGTTGGCCAATCTGCGCGGACGCTATGTGTTGCCGGGACGGATCATCAGCTTCGGCGTGGTCATGAGCAGCACCTGGCAGAACGCCAATGGCGATGTCATCGGCGCCAAGACCTCGATGCAGGTGCAGCAGTCGACCATCAAGCCGCAGTTCTATGTATCCATGATCGACGAGAAAGGCAGCGGCTCCTCCAGCACCAGGGGCACCGGCAGCGTCACCGGTGGCGGCGGCCTGGACACCACCGTCGGCGTCACCCAGGTGGTGCGCGCGGCCGGTGACAACAACCTGGCCAACAACAACGTCGACATCAACGTCACCAAGGCCAGCCAGGCTCCCGAGGCGTCGCAGCAAGGCCAGGTGCTGGCTGCGGGCTCGACACTGGTCGGCAGCAACGCCGCAGGGTCCCTGAGCGTCTCCGCGAGCGGTACCGGCGTGCAAATGAACGTCGTGGCCAGCAACAACCAGGGCAGCACCCTGCAGCAGATCGCCCAAGGCGGGCTGATGCAGAACGCCACCCTGCTCGGCAGCGGCAACCAGGTCAGCAACCTGACCTCGCTCAATGTCGTGCTGCGCGACAACGTGCCAGCCGCCGCGCTGAACGGCAATCTTGACCAGCTCAAAGGGCTTCGTGCCCTCGGATACTGATCTACGCTCAGTCTCATCGTATGTAGTCAAAAGGGACGGCTAACCCATGCAACGATCGTTGACGTTCAGAGCTGTAGTCTGTTTGAGTACATTGGCCCCTGCGACCATGCTTTATGCAGCTCCGGACCCTCAGGTCGAAGCACTGAAGCAAGAGTTGCGCGAACTGAAGCAACGCTACGAAGCCCAGCAGAACGCCTTGATGGTGCTTGAACAACGTGTGCGCCAGGTCGAGGAAGCCCCTGCGGCGCCACCACCCAAGCGCCTGACCAAGTCCCCCTCGACACCGGCCAAAGGCGCGCAAACCGTGGCATCCGGCGCCCCGGGCAGCACTGGCAGCTCCTATGGCCAGTCGCTCAAGGACGATTCGGAACCCGCGCAAAGCGTTTCCAACCTGTACGACGAAGCCAGCGGCTTCTTCGGTGGCGGCAAGTTCAGCGTCGAGACCGGCATCACCTACACGCACTACGATACCCGCGCCCTGACGCTCAACGGCTTCCTCGCCCTCGACTCGATCTTCCTCGGCAACATCAACCTCGACCGGATCAAGGCGGACAACTGGACCCTGGACCTGACCGCCCGCTACAACATGGACCAACGCTGGCAGTTCGATATAAACGTACCCATCGTCTATCGCGAATCGACCTATTCCTCCGGCGGCGCCGGCGGTGCCGGACCGGTCACCTCCGATGCCTCGGTCACCCGCGATCCGGCCATCGGCGACGTCAATGTCGGCGTGGCCTACAAGTTCCTCGACGAATCGGAGAACTGGCCCGACGCGGTGTTCACCCTGCGCGTCAAGGCCCCTACTGGCAAGGACCCCTATGGCATCAAGCTGGTCGAGGACCCGACCAACAACAACCTGTCGGTGCCCGAGAGCCTGCCGACCGGCAACGGGGTCTGGGCGATCACGCCGGGCATCTCGCTGGTCAAGACCTTCGACCCTGCCGTGCTGTTCGCCAGCCTGTCCTACACCTACAACATGCAGGATTCGTTCAGCGACATCAGCCCCCAGGTCAACAGCAAGGTCAAGGGTGACGTGAAGCTGGGCGACTCCTGGCAGATCGGCGGCGGTATCGCCTTTGCCCTCAACGAACGCATGAGCATGTCGTTCTCGGTCACTGACCAGTTCGCCAGCAAAAGCAAGATCAAGCCCGATGGTGGCGACTGGCAGTCGATCACCAACAGCGACTACAACGCCGCCAACTTCAACATCGGCCTGACCTTCGCCGCCACCGACAACCTGACCATCGTCCCCAACCTGTCCATCGGCCTTACCGAGGACGCGCCGGACTTCTCGTTCAGCCTGAAATTCCCCTACTACTTCTGACTCGCCAACCGGGCCCGATCCAGGGCCCGGGATTTGGTTACCGGTTTTGTAGCGACCGACTTTCCCGCCATCGGCCTGTTATCATCGCGCACAGTTTTGTGACGATTTAATGGCATTAAGGAAAGATTCGTGAACAACCTGCTCGGTCACCCTCGCGCCCGCCTTGCCACGCTGGCAATCCTGGTGCTGGTGATTCCGCTGACCGCGCGCGCCCTGCTGGGCTGGTCCAACTCCTTTGGCTACCTTTCCGACCTGGCCATCGGCAGCCTGCTGTTGCTGCTCGCCCATCGTCGCCCCTGGTGGCTGGCCCTGCCGCTGCTGTTGGCCTGGGGTGGCCTGTGGGTGGCATCCGCCGAGCTGGTCAGTGCCGTCGGCCGGCTGCCCACGGTCGACGACCTGGCCTATCTGGTCGACCCGCAGTTCATGGAGAACTCCACCGCCGGCGCCCTCGCCCATGCCTGGCTGCCCGCGCTGCTGATCGCCGGCCTTGGCGTATGGCTGACCAGCGTATGGCGGTCGCCTGCCGGCGCTCCATTGCCACGGCGACTCTGGGTCGTGCCCGTGGCGCTGTTCGGCCTGCACTGGGGCGGCCAGCAGCTGGCGCCCTCGGACGCCGACCAGTGGCGCCAGTACGGCCTCACCCACCAGGCGCTGTCGGCAGCAGTGGGCAAGCTCCAGCACCAGGCCTTGAGCGGCCTGGGCCATGTGCCGGTGGTCACGGCGCCGTCCAGCGCCGGCCTGACCCAATCCGACCTCAATGGTGTCAAGCTGCTGGACGCCCCAGGCAAGGCGCGCAACCTGCTGATCATCACCGTCGAGGGCATCCCCGGCGCCTACCTGCGCCCCAACCGCGAGGCACTGGGCAGTCGCTTCGAGCAGGACCTGATGCCGCGGCTCAGCCAGTGGGCCGAGCGTGGCATGAACACCCCCGACTATGTGCTGCACACCCACCAGACTATTCGCGGCCTCTACGCGATGCTCTGTGGCGACTATGACAAGCTGGCCAACGGCACGCCCAAGGGCGTCGAGCTGCTGACCCAGCAGCAACGCAACCAGGCGTGCCTGCCGGCCCAGTTGCGCGAGGCCGGTTTCGCCACCCACTACCTGCAGGGCGCCGGGCTGCGCTTCATGGCCAAGGACCGGATCATGCCGCACATCGGCTTCGACTCGGTGCATGGTCTGGAGTGGTTCGCCAACGACAACTACCTGGAATTCCCCTGGGGCAAGGACGACCGCGCCTTCTTCGAAGGTGCGCTCGACTACGTCGGCGAGCTGCGCAAGCAACCGCAACCCTGGATGCTCACCCTGCTCACGGTCGGCACCCACCAGCCCTATTCGGCGCCTGACGACTACCTGCAACGCTTCGACACGCCCAAGCAGGCCGCAGTGGCCTACCTTGACGATGCACTGGGTGGCTTCCTCGACAGCCTCGAGAAACAGGGCGTGCTGGAAGACACGCTGGTGATCGTCACCTCGGACGAATCACACGGCATCGACGGCGTTCGACTGGCCTCGGCCTGGGGTTTCAACCTCACATTGGCGCCGGAACAGGCCCAACTGCCAGGGCTCAAGCAGGGTACCTACGGCCATATCGACCTGAGCACCTCCCTGCTCGACTATTTCGCCCTGCCGATCCCGGCAGCCCTGGGCGGACGGTCGCTGTACCGCGACTACGACAGCGGCCGAGAGATGATCTCCTACACCAATGGCATGCTGCGCTACCACGACGGTCAAGGCACCTTCAGCGAGTGCGACTTCCAGCAACGCTGCCGACGCTATGCCAGCAGTGGATTCATTGCCGACCAGGCCAAATTCCTCGGCCGTGGCGACGACAGCCTCGGTCCGCAGCTCAATCTGCTGGCAGCGAGCCTCGATCAGTCACTGCTGCAGACCCCGCTGAACTTGCGCTACCAGTTCGGTGGCCCCTCGCCCATCGCCCTGGCGGAACGCATCAAGGATGACTGGGCGGACAACCTGATCGGCGCGCAGTACCTGGAGATGCCCGAAGGGTCGCGCACCCGTGTGCGTCTGAAGGTGCGGGCGCTGGATCCCCGGCATGCGGCGTACATCCGCCTCAAGGCCAAGGAGCTGGAGCAGGACGTACAGCTCGGGTTGCCCGAAGAGATGCGGGTGACGGCCGACGAGCCGTTGGAAATGGAGTTCGACTTCGACAACCCCACCGTGCGCAAGGCGTTTTCCTTCCATTTGCTGGGGTATGGCGGTGGTGAGGTGGAAGTGAGCGATTTCAGCGTGATTACCGCGCTGCCGGATGAACCGGAGACGGTGGAAGAGCTGGCGGATGGGCATCTTGCCCAGTCGAGCTGAGGTCAGCTAGCGAATCTGGTGCTTGTGCAACAATCGATAGAATGTCGGCCTGGAAACGCCCAGCACCTTGGCCGCGATGCTCAGGTTGTCGCTGTGCCGGTTCAGCACATCGCACAACGCCTGGCGCTCGGCCCGGTGCTTGTAGTCCTCCAGCGTGCCCAATGGCTGGTCCTGGGCCTGCAGCTCCTGCAGGCCCAGGTCCTGTGCCTCTATCTGCCGCCCCTCGGCCAGCACCAGACCACGTCGCACCCGGTTGGCCAGCTCACGAACATTGCCCGGCCATTCATGGCGCCCCATGGCCGCCAGGGCGCCGTCGCTGAACGAGCGCGGCCGCCGGCCTGTCTCGGCGCTGTAGAACTGGGAGAAGTGACTGGCCAGCATCGACAGGTCGCCGTGCCGGTCGCGTAGCGGCGCAGTCACCACCTGCAGGACATTGAGCCGGTAGTACAGGTCCTCGCGAAAGCGCGCCAGCGCGATGGCCTTCTCAAGGTCCACATGGGTAGCCGCCAAAACCCTGACGTCCACGGCGATAGGCTGGTTACCCCCTACCCGTTCGATGTGCTTCTCCTGGAGAAAACGCAGCAGGTTGGCCTGCAGCTCCAACGGCAGGTCACCGATCTCGTCGAGGAACAGGGTGCCGCCATTGGCCGCCTCAATACGCCCCACCTTGCGCTGGTGCGCCCCGGTGAACGCGCCTTTTTCGTGGCCGAACAGCTCGGACTGGATCAGGTGTTCGGGGATGGCGCCGCAGTTGATGGCGATGAACGGTTTGTCGCGCCGCTGCGATTGCCGATGCAGGGTACGCGCCACCAACTCCTTGCCCGTGCCGCTTTCGCCACGGATCAGCACCGGCGACTCGGTCGGCGCCAGCTTGCCCAGCAATTTGCGCAGCTCACGGATCGGCCGGCTCTCGCCCAGCAGTTCGTGTTCGGGCTCGTCCACCCGCACCGCGCCCTTGCCGCGCAACCGCGCCATGCCGAAGGCGCGGCCCAGGGTAACCTGTACCCGCGAGACGTCGAACGGCAGGGTGTGGAAGTCGAAAAACCACTCGCAGACGAAATCGCCGACATTCTGCAGGCGCAATTCTTCGGCACTGAGCACGGCTATCCATTCGGTATTGCTGCGCTTGATCAGGTCCTTGACCGCCTCGGGGTGCAACAGGTGCGAGGCCTGCAGGCGTACCAAGCCGACATCGCAGGGCTGCTCCATCGCCGCCTCCAGCGTGCAACTTCGTACATCCCAGCCAACGCTGCGCAGGCCCGGCAAAAGGCGGTGGCAATCGTCGCAGGGGTCGACGATCAGCAAGCGGCGGAGGGATGCGGTATCGAGCATGACCTTTCCTTGACGCCAGATTATGGTTTTTTAATTGTAAACAGACAGTTGCGACGCCCGAATTAACAGTAGCAATGAACTTGACGCTCTCCCCTACCGTTGGTCAGCCCAGTAAGAAAGCCGCCTGCCGTGCCGGGAATTTTCCAACTCAATTGCCGTCTTAGGCGGGATGGAAAGGTAGGAAAACATTACCGATAAAAAAATTTTCAACGGCCATGTGACTTCAACCCTGATCTGGAGCATCAGTACGAATAACCCCGCGCTGTACACTTTTGTGGAATAACACCGCGGCACCTTATTTCGCTGTTTGGGACCATGAGAGAGACCGAACCATGAACGCCCCGCTCCGTGTCAACGAAGCACTGCTGATCGCCGACCACGCCTTCGAACCTTTCCAGTGCGTAGCCTGGGATGCCCCCAACGGTACTGGTGAACTGAGCCTGGCAGTGATCGACCGGACCAGCACCCGTATCGGCAGCAAGCAAGTGTCCTCGCGCGTCTATTCCGACCCCGCGCAATGGGCCAGCCTGATCGAGGAAGTGCGCGCCGAACTGTCCGGCAAAGGTTACGACCTGCAACCTTGGTCCATGCCGAAGTAATAAGAGCACGCTGCTGCAAGTGCGTGCCCGCCACGCACTTGTGCAAGTTTCCCCATAAGTGGGGAATACGTTTTTCAATTGCGACATCCTGTCGCAGTTACATCTTTATTTGACCACCGCGAACTGCTCGATATGCCGATAGTCGGCCTGCAGTTGTTCGGCAAGTTGGCGTGCCCGGCCCACGCGCACCGCCGCGGTTTCCATATCCACCAGCAACGTCACGCAAGGTAGCGGCTGCAACGCCGGGCCCTGTTGCAGACGGCCATCGGTCAATACCAGGCAGCGCTGGACTTCATGGGGCAAGCGCTTGCCCCGGGCCAGTAACCACTGACGCGCCTCTTCCAGCGCCGCCGGCAACGGTGTACCACCGCCCGCCCCCAGCGCCTGCAACCAGGGCTGCAACGCCGCCGAGGCTTTCAGGCCATGGCGTTGCCATTGCGGCCGGTTGCCGCTGGCCGTGAGCAAGGCCAGACGCGCACGTTGCCGATAGGCCTCATCGAACAACCCGGCCAGCAGTCCCTTGGCCTGGGCCAGCGCCTGGTTGCGCCGGGTCGACGCCGACGCATCGACGATCACCAGCCACAGTTCCGGCGCCTGGGCCTGGCGCTGCTGCCAGCACAGGTCGCGGCGCTGGCGTGGCCGGCCTTTGAGCAAGGTTGCCAGCCAGGCGATGCGTCCATTATCGCTGGTACGTGGGCGCCCCCGGGAAGTCCCCGTCAAATGACCGACGCGAGGCCTGGCATCCGCTACCCGATCATGGCGCGAGCGGATGCTCAGGGCTTTTTTGCCCAGTTCGGCACCTCGCGCCGAGCACCCGTGGCCACTGGCTGCGCAGGCAACGCTCCCCAGTCGCCCTGACCGCCCGGCGCCTCCTGCGCACTCGCCTGCCCGCCTGCCGAAGCGGCCTGGGGTGGCGGTGCCTCAGCACGGCGTCGGTGGCGCAAGGCAAACTCGGCAACCGCCTGCACATCCGCCTCCTCGATCATCGCGTTACCCCGCCAGGCAGCGTGGGCCCGCGCCGCGCGCAGCCAGACCAGGTCGGCACGCAAGCCGTCCACCCCGGCGGCGAAGCAGCGCTCGGTGATCCAGGCCAGGGCCTGGTCGTCCAGGGCGATCGATGCCAGGCGCTCACGGGCCGACCGGCAGCGCTCGCGCAACGCCGCCTGCTGCGCGGCCCATTGTTCGCAGAACGCCAGTGGATCGCTGTCGAAGGCGAGCCGGCGACGAATGATCTGCTGACGCGCCTGCGGCGCCGGCAAACCTTCCAAGGCCACGTTGAGACCGAAACGGTCGAGCAACTGTGGACGCAGCTCACCCTCCTCCGGGTTCATGGTGCCGATCAGCACGAAACGAGCGGCGTGGCGATGGGAAATGCCATCGCGCTCGATGCGGTTGGTGCCGCTGGCGGCCACGTCCAGCAGCAGGTCGACCAGGGGATCGGGCAGCAGGTTGACTTCATCGACGTACAACACGCCACCGTCGGCATGGGCCAGCACGCCCGGCGAGAACCGTGCCTGGCCCTGGCCGAGGGCGGCATCCAGGTCGAGGGTGCCGACCAGGCGCTCCTCGGTCGCCCCCAGTGGCAGGGTCACGAACGGGCCGTCGCCAAGCAGGTCGGCCAGGCCCCGGGCCAAGGTGCTCTTGGCCATGCCTCGCGGGCCTTCAATCAGCACACCACCGATCTTGGGGTCGATGGCTGTCAGGCACAGGGCCAGCTTGAGGTCGTCGGCGCCGACCACGGCGGCCAGGGGGAATTGTACGGGTTCGCTCATGTTCAGCTGTCTTCCTCGCCGGCGAGCAATTGTTGCTCGAGGCTTTCACGATAGTCGCCCGGCTCCTGCCACAACCCACGCTGCTGGGCTTCCAGCAGGCGCTCGGTGAGGTCGCGCAGGGCTTCGGGGTTGTGCTCGCGCATGAAATCACGGGTGGCCGGGTCGAGCACATAGGCATCGGCCAGGCCTTGGTAATGATGGTCGTCGATCAGGTGGGTAGTGGCATCGAAGGCGAACAGGTTGTCGACCGTGGCCGCCAGCTCGAACGCCCCTTTATAGCCATGGCGCTTGGCGCCGTCGATCCACTTGGGGTTGAGCGCCCGGGCACGGATCACCCGGTTGAGTTCTTCCTTGAGGGTGCGCACTCGCGGCCGATCGGCCTGGCTGTGGTCGCCGTGGTAGCTGGCCCGCGTGGCGCCGGCCAAGGTTTCGGCGGCCGCCAGCATGCCGCCCTGGAACTGGTAGTAATCGTTGGAGTCGAGCAGGTCATGCTCGTGGTTGTCCTGGTTCTGCAGCACCGCCTGCACCTGCGTCAGGCGCTGGGCGAACGCGGCGCGAGCAGGGGTGCCCTCGTCGGCGGCGCCATAGGCGTAGCCACCATGGTTGAGGTAGACCTCGGCCAGATCGTCGCGGCTGTGCCACAGGCGCCCGTCGATGGCGTTCTGCACACCGGCCCCGTAGGCGCCAGGCTTGGCCCCGAACACCCGCCAGCCGGCCTGCCGCGCCGCCTGCTCGGGCTCGACGCCAGCGCCGAGCAGCGCTTCGCGCTCGGCGCGCACCCGCGCGGCCAGGGGGTTCAGGTCGTCCGGCTCATCCAGCGCGGCCACCGCCTGCACGGCGGCATCGAACAGACGGATCAGGTTGCCGAAGGCGTCGCGGAAGAAACCTGACACCCGCAGCGTCACATCCACCCGTGGCCGGTCGAGCAGGCTCAGCGGCAGGATCTCGAAGTCATCGACTCGTTGGCTGCCGGTGGCCCAGACCGGGCGCACGCCCATCAGCGCCATGGCCTGGGCGATATCGTCGCCGCCGGTGCGCATGGTCGCCGTGCCCCACACCGACAGGCCCAGCTGGCGCAGGTGATCGCCATGATCCTGCAGGTGTCGCTCGAGGATCAGGTTGGCCGAGGCAAACCCCAGGCGCCAGGCCGTGGCGGTCGGCAGGTTGCGCACATCGACGGTATAGAAGTTGCGCCCGGTGGGCAGCACGTCAAGACGCCCACGGCTGGGCGCGCCGCTGGGCCCGGCCGGTACGAAACGCCCGGCCAGGGCCGCCAGCAGGCCATCGATCTCGGCAGCGCCGCAGGCATCCAGATCGGGAGCGACCTGCTCGACCAGCGTGTGCAGCACTTCGCGCACCGCGTCCCATTCGAGCCCGTCCGGTAGCGCGAGCGTGCCCCGCAGGGCCTGGTCGATCAGTGACAATGCCAGCAACTCCAGGCGTTCGCGGGTATCGCCACAGGTTCGCCAGAGGCTGGCGTCGAGTTGTGCCAGCAGGTCCGGGCGTGGCCCATCCCATGCCTGCCCCAGGTCACAGTCCAGCGGGTCGAAACCCAGCGCCAACGCCTTGGCCAGCACACGGATCAGGCTGGCGTTACCGCCCTTGCCATCGCCCCGCGCCACCCGCAGCAAGGCCAGCAGCGTATCGCTGCGCAAACGTCCCTGTGGCGACTGCCCGAACACGTGCAGGCCGTCGCGGATCTGCGATTCCTTCAGGTCGCACAGGTAGGTATCCAGCCGCGGCAGCCACACCGCTGCGTCCTCCATCTGCCCTTCGAGCTGCAACTCGCGGTCGATATGGTGGGTCTTGACCAGTTCGAGGATGTCCCGTTGCAGCTCGCGGGCACGGCGCGGGTCGAGTAACTGCGCCTCGTAGTATTCGTCGGCCAGTTGCTCCAGGTGGCGCAGCGGGCCGTAGGTCTCGGCACGGGTCAGCGGCGGCATCAGGTGATCGATGATCACCGCCTGGGTGCGGCGCTTGGCCTGGGCGCCCTCACCCGGATCGTTGACGATGAACGGGTAGATGTTGGGCAACGGGCCGAGCAAGGCATCCGGCCAGCACTCGGCGGACAGGCCCACGCCCTTGCCCGGCAGCCATTCGAGGTTGCCATGCTTGCCGACATGGATCACCGCGTCGGCGGCATAGCCGTTGCGCAGCCAGAAATGGAACGCCAGGTAGCCGTGGGGCGGCACCAGGTCCGGGTCGTGGTACACCGCGCTGTGGTCCACCTGGTAACCCCGCGCCGGCTGGATGCCGACAAAGGTCAGGCCGTAGCGCAGGCCGGCAACCATCATGCGTCCACTGCGGAACATCGGATCCTGCTCGGGCGCCCCCCAGCGCTCCAGCACCGCGCGTTGGTTGGCCTCGGGCAACGCGGCAAAGGCGCGTTGGTAGTCCGCCAGGGCCAGGCTCTGGGCGCAGGGGCGCTGGTCGAGGTGATCAAGGTCGTTGGTCACCCCGCCGAGCAACTGGTGAATCAGCTCGGTACCGCTGTCGGGCAGGCCGGCCACCGGGTAACCCTGCGCTTGCAGGGCTTCGAGGATATTGAGCGCCGCACCCGGCGTGTCCAGGCCGACACCATTGCCGATGCGCCCATCGCGGGTCGGGTAGTTGGCCAGCACCAGGGCCACGCGCTTTTCCTGGTTGTCCAGGCGCGCCAGGGTCACCCAGCGCCGTGCCAGTTCGGCGACGAAGTCCATGCGCTCGGGATGGGCCCGGTAGCAGACGACATCGGACTGGCTGCGCTCGCTGCGCCAGGCCAGGTCCTTGAAACTCACCGGCCGGGTGATGATGCGCCCGTCCAGTTCCGGCAAGGCGATGTGCATCGCCAGGTCGCGAGCGCCCAGGCCCTGCTCGCTCTGCTCCCAGCCGGGCTGGTTGTCCTGGGCGCAGATGGCCTGCAGCACCGGTACATCGCGGCGCAGCGGGCGCAGGTTGGGTTGCTCGGGGCTGGACAGGGCGAAACCGGTGGTATTGATCACCACTTCGGCCTGCACCTCGTCGAGCCAGGCCTCGACCTGATGCAGGCAGGCGCGCTCCTTCAGACTGGCCACGGCGATGGGCAATGGGTTCAGCCCGCAGGCCTGCAGGCGCTGGCAGAACACATCGATGAACGCCGTGTTGGCCGCCTGCAGGTGCGAACGGTAGAACAGCAACGGCGCCACCGGATGCTCCGGGTTCCACTCGGCGTACCAGTCCTCGACACACGCCGTGGCCTTGGTCGGATGATAGATCGCCGTGCGCGGCAAGGGCTGCGGCTCGTCCCACGGGTAATCGCGCCCCAGCCACTGGCTGGCCAGGCAGTTGAACAGGTTCACCGCATTGGCCTTGCCGCCCTGGCGCAGGAAATGCCAGAGGCGTTCGGCCTGTTCGCCGCGAACCGTACCCAGGTCGGTGAGCTCCGGGTCCGGGCGGTCGTCGCCGGGCACCAGGATCAACTTTACCCCGCGCCCTGCCAGCTCGACCAGTTGCTCGACGCCGTAACGCCAATAGCCGACGCCACCATGCAACGACACCAGGATCACCCTGGCATGGCGCAGCACCTGGTCGACATACAGGTCGACCGAGGCATGGTTCTGCACCTGCATCGGGTTGGCCAGGCGTACGCTGGGGAAATCCGCCGGCAACTGCTCGGCGGTTTCGGCGAGCAGCGCCAGGTGCGAATCACCGCTGCAGAGGATCACCAGGTCTGCGGGGGTCTGGCCAAGGTCGGCGATGCTGTCGTCCGGCACGAAGCCGCCGGGCTGGGTCCGCAGCAGGTGCATGGATCAGGCGCCCAGGGCCTGGCGCAGACGCGCTTCCAGCTGCACCGCATCGAGGTCCTGGCCGATCAGCACCAGGCGGGTGACCCGAGGCTCTTCGCTGCGCCAGGCACGGTCGAAATGCTTGTCGAAGCGGGTGCCCACACCTTGGATCAGCAGGCGCATCGGCTTGCCGGGAATGGCGGCGAAGCCCTTGGCGCGCAGGATGCCGAACTCGGTGACCAACTGGGTCAGGGCGTCGAGCAGCAGGCGTTCGTCGGCCTCGGGCAGATCAATGGAGATCGAGTCGAAGGCGTCGTGGTCATGGTCGTCATGGTCGTCGCCGTCGTGATGCGAGTCATGGTGGGTACGGCGACCATCGATGTGCGCCTCGGATTCGGCGCCCACGCCCAGCAATACCTCCAGCGGCAAGCGACCGCTGGTGGCCTCGATCACCTTGACCGCCGGCGGCAATTCCTCGGCCACCTCGGCGCGGACCTTGGCCAGGCCCTCGGCGTCGATCAGGTCGGCTTTGTTTAGTACCACCAGGTCGGCGCTGGCCAACTGGTCGGCGAACAGCTCGTGCAGCGGCGACTCATGGTCGAGATTGGGGTCGAGCTTACGCTGGGCGTCAACCTGGTCCGGATAGGCAGCGAAGGTGCCGGTGGCCACGGCCGGGCTGTCGACCACGGTGATCACCGCGTCGACGGTGCAGGCATTGCGGATTTCCGGCCACTGGAAGGCCTGTACCAGCGGTTTGGGCAAGGCCAGGCCACTGGTTTCGATAAGAATGTGGTCGAGGTCGCCGCGACGGGCCACCAGCTCGCGCATCACCGGGAAGAACTCTTCCTGCACGGTGCAGCACAGGCAACCGTTGGCCAGCTCGTAGACACGGCCGTTGGCCTCTTCCTCGGTGCAACCGATGCTGCACTGCTTGAGGATCTCGCCGTCGATGCCCAGCTCGCCGAATTCGTTGACGATCACCGCGATGCGGCGGCCCTGGGCGTTGTCGAGCATATGGCGCAGCAAGGTGGTCTTGCCCGAGCCGAGGAAGCCGGTGACGATGGTGACGGGAAGCTTGGCCAGTGTTTTCATGTCGCGATGCCCTTGGCAGCAATGGCGCGGGCATGCAGGACGACAGCCACGGCCATGCCGGCCTGGCGCGTTCGCCACCGGATCACCCCGCCCGGTTGAAAGTCGAAAACGTCACGAGGCAGGTCTCCTGGCTTGCACCGCTGCGGCACGCTGGCCGACAGGTCGGCGCCTTCCCGCGCGCCTGCGCAGTGGCTGTGCCGAACCCTTCAGTGCTTACAGTTGCGGGGGCAGCCGCGGCTTGTACCGCGTTCCCGTCTTAGCTCGGGCCAACGCCCGAGAACCTCGAACCGGCAAGGCTACGCAGTGCCTGCCTGGCGGTCAACCGCCGCGGCGATTGACGCGGGCCCGGCCCCGTGATTTGCTAGCGCATTGCGTTCAGGTGCCCCCGACGGGGGTGAAACGGGAAACCGGTGCGTCGTGCCTCCATTCAAAGGAGCCGACAAGGCCGGTGCTGCCCCCGCAACGGTAAGCGAGAGAAGCGTCCAGACCACTGTGCCAAACGTATGGCATGGGAAGGTGACGCCATAGAAGGAGCCTTGCTCCACCTCGCGAGCCCGGAGACCGGCCTGACACGTGCTCACAGAACACCCCGCGGTGGGCGGGCGTCGTCGTATCACCTGGGCCAACCGTGCCCGGGGTCGTCGCGCATGCCCGTTGCCACAACAAAAGCAGCAGAGGAACGCGTCATGCCCATCACCAGCGCCAAACACAGTATCGCCACCCCCGTCAGCCTCAGCCAGCGACTGATCGTCGCGGTCGGCGCCAGCCTGCTGGGCCTGTGCCTGGTGTATTTCGCCGGTTTCTCGCACATCGAGGCGGTGCACAACGCCGCCCACGACACCCGCCACAGTGCCGCCTTCCCTTGCCATTGAGTAAACCCGCATGATTACGCGCATCGCCCGCACCGCGGGTTTCAGCGGCCTGCTCGCGGCCCTGTTGCTGACCCTGCTGCAAAGCTTCTGGGTCGCCCCATTGATTCTCCAGGCAGAAACCTACGAATCCGCCGCCCCGGCCACCGAACAGCATGAGCACGGCGATGCCGCCGCACCCCACGAGCATGAACACAGCACCGAGGCCTGGGCGCCGGAAGACGGCTGGCAGCGCGTGCTGTCCACCACCGGCGGCAACCTGGTGGTCGCTGTCGGTTTTGCCCTGATCCTGGTCGCCCTCTACAGCCTGCGTGAACCGAACCGCGTGGCCACCGGCGCACTGTGGGGCCTGGCCGGCTTCGCCGTGTTCTGCCTGGCACCGACCCTGGGCCTGCCACCTGAGCTGCCCGGCACCGCCGCCGCCGACCTTGGCCAGCGCCAGACCTGGTGGATCGGCACCGCCGCGGCCACCGCCGCCGGCCTGGCATTGTTGGTGTTCGCCCGACACTGGCTGTTCAAGGCACTGGGCGTCACCCTGCTGGTGATCCCGCACCTGATCGGCGCGCCGCAGCCTGCGGTGCATGAAAGCCTGGCGCCGGAAGCCCTCGAGACTCAGTTCAAGATCGCTTCGTGGCTGACCAACGCCGCGTTCTGGCTGGCCCTGGGCCTGCTCAGCGCCTGGCTGTACCGTCGCTCCAGGCAGGCCTGATGCACGACCTGCCTGCCCAGCCGGCGTTGTACGCCGGCTTTGGCTGTCGCCGTGGTTGCCCGGTCGAGACGCTGGCGGTGCTGCTGCGCCAGACGCTCAACCGCCACGCCCTGCCCCTCTCGACCTTGCGCGCCATTGCCAGCATCGAGCCCAAGGCTCGCGAACCAGGCCTGTTGGCATTGGCCGAGCGCCTCGGGCTGCCTTACATCTGCTTCGACGCCACGCATCTGACGGTCTTCGAGCCGCTGCTCAGCCATCGCTCGGCCACGGTGTACGCCCAGACCGGCTGCTGGGGCGTCGCCGAAAGCACCGCCCTCGCCCTGGCCGGCAACAACGGCCGCCTGCACGTGCCAAGGCAGGTTCTTGGCAGCGCCACCCTGGCCCTGGCGATCGGCGGATAATCCGCTCCAAATTTCTGCAAGGAACCCCCATGACGGTCTATTTCATCGGCGCCGGCCCCGGCGATCCGGAACTGATCACGGTCAAGGGCCAGCGCCTGATCCGCCAGTGCCCGGTGATCATCTACGCAGGCTCCCTGGTCCCCGCCGCTGTACTGGAAGGTCACCAGGCGCACACCGTGATCAACAGCGCCGAACTTCACCTGGAACAGATCGTCGAGGTGATGCGCCAGGCCCATGCCAAAGGCGAGGACGTGGCCCGGGTGCACAGCGGCGACCCGAGCCTGTACGGCGCCATCGGCGAACAGATCCGCCACTTGCGCGAACTGGATATCGACTACCAGATCGTCCCCGGCGTCACCGCCACCGCCGCCAGTGCCGCGCTGCTCGGTTGCGAGTTGACCCTGCCCGATGTGGCACAGACCGTGATTCTCACCCGCTTTGGCGACAGTTCGCCGATGCCGGCCGGTGAGCAACTGGCCGACCTGGCCCGCCACGGCAGTACCCTGGCCATCCACCTGGGCGTGCGCCACCTGGCCCGCATCGTCGAGGAGCTGCTGCCGCACTACGGTGCCGACTGCCCGATCGCGGTTGTCCATCGTGCCACCTGGCCGGACCAGGACTGGGTCAAGGGCACCCTGGCGGACATCGGCGAGCGCGTGGCCGCCAAAGGCTTCCGGCGCACGGCGCTGATCCTGGTCGGCCATGTGCTGGGGGACGCGCCGTTCACCGACTCGGCCCTGTACCGTGCCGGTCATGCCCACCTCTATCGCCCAGGCTCGTGAAACGATTGCCGACCTGGGGCGCGGCGTAGCACACTGGATTTTCCAACTGGACGGAAACCAAGCCCATGCTCGAACTGCGCCCCAACTGCGAATGCTGCGACACCGACCTGCCCGCCGAAAGCCCGGACGCGCTGATCTGCTCATTCGAATGCACCTTCTGCCGCGCCTGCAACGACCGGCACTTGCACAACCGCTGCCCGAACTGCGGCGGCCAGCTGGTGGCCCGCCCCACCCGTATCGGCAAGGTGCTGGACAACAATCCCGCCTCGACACAGCGTGTGCACAAGCCGCACGCGCCCTGTACCTGAACCTCGCTTGTAGGACTTTTCTACAGGTTGGTGCGGGTATTTCAACACACCTATACTCGCCTATTACCAAGGCTCCTGAATATCCGTAAGGTGCGCGCTGCCCAGCAAGTCCGCGGCCCGGCGCCTGCAATGCAAGGCTGGAAGCGGGCTGCACTTTGACAGGAGTTACCTGAATGACATCCGTGCTGTTGGTTGATGACCACCACATTGTTCGACTTGCCGTACGCATGCTGCTCGAACGTGAACGCTTCACCGTCGTGGGGGAAACCGGTAAAGGCAAGGAAGCCGCCCGCCTGGCCGAGCAGACCAAGGCGGATGTGGTCATCCTCGATATAGGCCTGCCGGACCTCGACGGCATGGAGGTGATCAAGCGCCTCAAGCTGCTCGACCCGCCACCGCGGATCATGGCCCTGACCGGCCAACCCGCCGACCTTTATGTGCGCCGCTGCATGGACGCCGGCATCTCGGCCTTCGTCAACAAGGACGAAGACCTCGACGCCCTGGTCTTCGCGCTCAAGGCACTGGTCAAGGGCTACTCGACCTTCCCGCAGATGGCGGTCAACAGCAATACCCTGGAAAGCGAGACCGAACGCCTGGCACTGCTGTCCAACCGGGAAATGGAAGTGCTACGCCGACTCAGCGCCGGCCAGAGCAACAAGTTGATCGGCGAGCAGATGAACCTCAGCGCCAAGACCATCAGCACCTACCGTGGCCGGATCATGGAGAAACTCAAGGTCGAGTCGCTGGTGGAAATGGTCGACCTGGCCAAACGCAACAACGTGGCCTGAGCCATGCACAAGGGGACATCGCTTTGCCTGCTGCTGGTCGCAATGCTGGCGCTGCCCGCCAACGTCGAAGCTCACAGCGAGCCCCGCCACCTGCTGGCCCGCGCCCTGAGCGCGGCGCCACGTATGGCGGTGGCCGCTTCCGACCGACAATGGCTCAATGAACGCGGGCGCCTGGTACTGGGCAGCTCGCACCCGGATTACCCGCCCTTCGACATCAACATCAGCCAGGCCGACTACGAGGGCCTGAGCGCCGACTACGCCGGCCTGATCGCCGAACAACTGGGTGTGCCGATCGAGGTGCGTCGTTATACCAGCCGCGCCCAGGCCCTCGACGCGCTGCGTGCGGGCGAAATCGACCTGCTGGGAAGCTCCAATGCCTTCGAAGCCAGTGATGCCGAACTGGTCCTGAGCGCGCCCTATGCCGACGACTTGCCGGTGATCGTGTCGCGACAGAGCCAGAGCCTGCCCGAGGGTGATGACCTGCAAGGCCTGCGCCTGGCCATGGTCGACCACTACCTGCCCATCCACACGGTGCAGCAGTTCTATCCACGCGCTCAGTTGAAACTTTACCGTTCCACCCTCGCCGGTGTCGCCGCAGTAGCGCTGGGGCAGGCCGATGCCTACCTGGGCGATGCGATCAGCGCTGACTACGCGATCGCCAAGGGTTTCCAGGAACAGGTCAAGGTCGATCACTTCGTCAAGGCGCCAACCAGCACGTTCGCCTTTGCCCTGGCCCGCGACAACCAACGCCTGCTGCAACTGGTCGACCTCGCCCTGGGACGCATCGCCGACAGTGAGCGACTGAACATCCTGCGACGCTGGACGGGAGGCAGCACCAGTGTCCTGCTCGACCGCCGTCTTGACGCTCTGACACCCGAGGAGCGCGACTGGATCGCCGGGCACCGGCAGATCAAGGTAATGATCAACAGCTCCCTCGCGCCGTTGAGCTTCACCGACGCCCAACAGCAGCCACGGGGTATCGCCCTGGATCTGCTGGAGCGCATCGGCCTGCGCACCGGCCTGCGCTTCCAGGTCGTCGAGTCGGAATCGTTCGAGGACATGGTCGAGCAGGTTGCCCAGGGCAAGGCCGACATGATCGGTGCCATCGGTTTCGGCGTGCTCCGTGCCCAGCGCCTGCGCTACAGCCGCCCCTACATGATCAGCCCGCGGGTCCTGGTCACCCGCCAGGACGCGCCAGCGCTGGACGCAGTGCACCCTCTGCAAGGCCAACGCGTGGCCTTGCTGCGCGGCGCGCCTTCGCTCGAAGGGCTTGAACGCCAGTACCCTGGGCTGCGCACCGTCGAACTGGAAAACCCCCTGCAACTGATGGAGGCCGTGGCCAACGGCAACGCCGATGTCGCCCTGAGCTCGCAGATCAATGCCACCTACTTCATCAACCAGGTGTTCAACGGCCGGCTCAAGATCGCCGGGATGCAGGGCGACGAGCCGGCGCTGGCGACCTTCGCGGTAAGCCCGGCGCAGCATCAGTTGCAGGCAATCCTCGACAAGGCTTTGTTGAGTATCCCACCCGACGAGTTGGAGCAACTGGTCAATCGCTGGCGTACCAACACCGTGGTCAGCGACAGTCCCTGGCGCAACTACCGCACCCTGGCCCTGCAGGTCCTGGTGCTGGCCGCCCTGCTGCTGACTGGCGTGGTGTTCTGGAACACCTACCTGCGCAAGTTGATCCACCAGCGCAGCGAGGCCCAGCGTGCCCTGCAGGCGCAACTGGCACTCAGTCGCGGCCTGCTCGAACAGTTGCGCCAGGCCAAGGACGATGCCGAACAGGCCAGCCGGGCGAAGAGCACCTTCCTGGCGGTCATGAGCCATGAGATCCGTACGCCGATGAACGCCGTCATCGGCCTGCTGGAAATGGCCCTGGAGGACAGCCGGCACGGTCATAGCGACCGCCAGGCCCTGGAGGCGGCCCACGACTCGGCGATCGGCCTGCTCGAGCTGATCGGCGATGTACTGGACATCTCACGCATCGAGTCCGGCCACATGACCCTGCAACCGGTGGCCATCGACCTGGTCGAGCTGATCCGCTCCACCCTGCGGATATTCGAGGGCAGCGCCCGCCTCAAAGGGCTTGCCCTGCGTGCGGTGCTGCCTGCCGCCCCGGCCTGGGTGATGGCCGACCCGCTGCGCCTCAAGCAGGTGCTGTCGAACCTGCTGAGCAATGCCATCAAGTTCACCGACCACGGTCAGGTCGACGTGTCGTTGCTGATGACCTCGCTCGATGCCGGCCTGCAGCAGGCCAGCTTGCAGATCAAGGACAGCGGCGTAGGCATCGGTGCCAGCGACCAGGCGCGCCTGTTCACCACCTTTTCCCAGGTCGATGGTCGACAGGCGCGCCAGGGTGCCGGCCTGGGACTGGTGATCAGCCGCGAGCTGTGCGAACTCATGGGGGGCGAGCTGACCCTGCACAGTATCGAGGGCCTGGGCACCCAGGTCGATGTCCGCCTCACCCTGCCCGGCGCCGAACCCAACGCCGATGCGACACCCGTCAATGCGGTGGTCGAAGCCATCAGCGGGCCGCTGCAGGTTCTGGTGGTGGACGACTACCCGGCCAACCTGTTGCTGCTGGAAAAGCAATTGCGCTCGCTGGGCCACCAGGTGAGTCTCGCCGACCAGGGCAAGGCGGCGCTGGCACTTTGGCAGGCGGATCATTTTGACGTGGTGATCACCGACTGCAGCATGCCGGTCATGGATGGCCATGAGCTGGCCCGCGCCATTCGGGCGCAGGAGCGCGAGACTGGGTCATCGTCCTGTCGCATCATCGGCGTCACCGCCAACGCCCAGGCCGAAGAGCGTCAACGCTGCCTGGACAACGGCATGGATGACTGCCTGTTCAAGCCAATCGGCCTGCAGGCGCTCAGGGCCTGCCTGCCACTGACTGCCGCGCCCCAGCCTGACCAGTCAGGGGAAGCGCCGCGCGCCAGCGGCTTCGACCTGGCCGAGCTGCGTCACCTCACCCAGGACGACAACCGACTGATCAGGCGCCTGCTGGAGCAACTGGCACGAAGCAGCGCCGAAGACCTTCAAGCTCTGCAGGCGCTCGGCGCCAATCCGTTACCCGAGGCCTTGGTGCCGGTGGTCCACCGGGTCAAGGGAGGGGCCAAGATGCTCAAGGTCAGGGGCGTGAAGCAGGACTGCGAGGCCCTGGAGCAGGCCATCGCCCAAGGCGAGCCGGTGGACCGGCTGCTCGCCCGGCTCCAGGCCAGCCTGCACGGCCTGGAGCTGGAACTGCGCCAGAGCCTCAGTGCAATTGAAGGGTCGAACTGATCTGGCTGATGGCGTCCACCACGTGCCGCGAGCCCTGCTGGATCTCCATGATCACCGTGCCGGCCTCGTTGGCCAGCTCCACGCCAAGCCCCGTACGGGTAAGGCTTGACTGCATGCTGGCCACCGCGGTCAGCGACAGGTCGTGGTTCTGCCGCACCACCTCGACAATCTCCAGGGTTGCCTTGCTGGTGCGCGCCGCCAGGTTGCGCACCTCGTCGGCGACCACGGCGAAGCCCCGGCCATGCTCGCCGGCGCGGGCGGCCTCGATGGCAGCGTTGAGCGCCAGCAGGTTGGTCTGGTCGGCGATGCCGCGGATGGTCAGGACAATCTGCCCGATCACCTCGGACTGCTTGCTCACCGCGTCGATGGTGCGGGCAGCGTCGTTCAGCTCGGATGAAATCTGCTCGATCACCTCCACCGCCTGCTGCACCACCTGGGTGCCCTTGCGCGCGCAGGCGTCGGTCTGCATCGAACTGGCGTGGGCGGCGTCGGCGGCGGTCTGCTGGGTGCTGATCTGGCGGGTGATGTCGCTGGCGAACTTCACCACCTTGTACAACCGGCCCTTGTTGTCGAAGATCGGGTTGTAGGACGCCTCCAGGTACACGGTCTGGCCTTGCTTGTTGACGCGTTCGAAGCGGTGCGAATGGTACTCGCCGCGGTTGAGCGAGGCCCAGAAGTCGCGGTACTCGGCCGACTCGCGCTCGTGGGGCATGCAGAACAGCCCATGGTGGCGCCCGACCACTTCCTCCAGGCGATAGCCCATGGTGTCCAAGAAGTTCTGGTTGGCCTTGATCACCCGCCCGGCCGGGGTGAACTCGATCACCGCCATGGAGCGGCCGATGGCCTTGAGCAGGCTTTCGCTCTCATGCTCCTCGATCACGTGCCGGGTGATGTCGGAGGCCACCTTGATCACGCTGGTGACCTGCTGGCGCTCGTCGATCACCGGCATGTAGCTGGCCTCCAGCCATACCTCGCGACCGTTCTTGTCCAGGCGCTCGAAGGTGCCGCTGATGGCCTTGCCCTCACCCAGTTCGCGCCAGAGCTGCTGGTACTCGGCGCTCTTGGCGTAGGTCGGGTCGCAGAAGATCCGGTGGTGCTTGCCGCGGATCTCGTCGGCGCTGTAACCCATGGTCTTGCAGAAGTGCTCGTTCGCCTCGAGGATCGTGCCATCCGGCGCGAACTCGATCATCGCCATGGAACGGCTGATCGCGGCCAGCTTCGCCTCCATGCCCGCGAGGGCCTGCCGGGCGCGCTGAATTTCGACCAGATCGGACTTGCGATGGTATTCGAACATGGGCCGGGGCTCCTCTATCCACGGGATGCCCTGAGCATAGATCGGCCCAAGCGCCATGCAAGCGATCTGATATCACTTTTGGATTAGGCATTTGTACCGTCTGTCTGCCCGTGACCTCGACTCCCGCCAGCCCAGGCCCGGGCTGTCGTCAGAACTGCACGCCGCGGGTCAGGCCGCCATCGACCAGCAGGTTGGTGCCACTGATGAAGCTTGCCGCCGGACTGGCCAGGAACACCGCAGCCCGAGCGACCTCGCCCGGCCGCGCCATGCGCCCGAGCGGGTTGGCCGCCAGGCTGCGGGCAAACGCCTCGGGCTGCTCGCGCTCGATCCGCCCCCAGACGCCATCGGCGAAATACACGTTGCCGGGCGATACGCAGTTGACCCGGATACCCTCGCCGGCATGGCGCGCCGATAGTGTCTTGCCGTAATGATTCAGCGCGGCCTTGAGCACCCCGTACGGCTCATCGAAGCTGCTCAGTTCACGTCCGGACACGCTGGAGATCAAGACCACCGCCGCCTGTGCCGAGGCCCTGAGCCAGGGCAGCGCCGCCGTCACCATGCCGACCGTGCCCAGCAGGTCGGTTTCGAAGGCCTGGCGCCATATCCTGGCCTCGCTGCCATGGGCCAGGGCGCTGACGTTGGGCACGACGATATCGATGCCGCCCATGCGCTCGGCGGCAGCGGCGATCCACACGTCGACCTGCGCGGCATCGGTGATGTCCACCGCCCTGCCGCAGGCCTGGTCGCCAAGCTCGGCCTCGGCCTGGCGCACCCCGGCCTCGTCCCGCGCGCAGAACGCCACCTGGGCGCCTTCGGCGAGAAAGCACTCGACGATGGCCCGACCGATACCCCGTGTGCCACCGCTGACCACGACCCGGGCACCTTGCAGTTGCAGATCCATGTACTGATTCCTCTGGCTGGTTGAAGTGCCGGCGAGTGTAGGCACAGCCCCTCCGTCAACAGTGGGAACGGGCGCAGAAAAGCCTCGAGGTTCGACATTGCCGAACTCGAGCGCCTGCGCCACCTTGCGATTGCAGGCACAATGGTCAGCCAATGAATACCGGGATCGCTTTATGTCCGCCAACAGTCGCCAGATCCAGTCACTGGAGCGGGCCATGCACCTGCTCGAACTCATCCGCGCCGAAGGCGGCCGGGCGCGCCTGAACGACCTCGCCGAACGCAGTGGCCTGGGCAAGAGCACGGTCCATGGGCTGCTGGACACCTTGATGTCGCTGGGCTACGTCACCCGCGAGCAGCGTCACTACGCCCTCGGCCTGCGCCTGCGCCAGCTGGCCCAGCCACTGAGCGAGACCGAGCAGCGCCTGCGCCAGGCCTTCACCCCGGCGTTGCGCGCCTTTGCCGACCTGTGTGGGGAGCACTGCTTCCTGGCGGTGCCCGGCGGCACGCGTGCCTACCTCACGCTGGCGGCACTGGATGGCCGGGGTCAGGCGTTGCAACTGCCCGCAGACACCCGTCGCGACGGCCTGGCCACCTCGGCGATCGGCAAGGTGCTGCTGGCCCATGACCCTCAGCTGGCCAGGCAACTGCTGCGTACCCAACCGGTCCCGCAAACGCTCGAGCAGGAGCTGCACCAGGTCGCCAGCCAGGGGTTTGCCCTCGACCTGGCGGCCTCGCGTGAAGACCTGCACTGCTTCGCCCTGCCCCTGCGCCTGCGCGGCCAGGTGGTCGCCGCACTCGGTGCCGGCGGGCCGGCGCAACGCCTGCAAGCGCCGGTAATGCGGCGCATGGCGAACCGGGCGATGCGCTCGCTGTTCGACCTGGTCAAGTGCTGACACCCGACAAGACGCAGCGACCTTCATTCAAAGTCTGCGAGCCAATCCACCCGGCGCAGGCGGCCCTTCTATAATCTCCAGGTACCCGCAGCGCGATGCTGCCCCTCGAGAGGGATACACATGAAGATCGTGGTCACCAGCATCCTCGTCGACGATCAGGCCAGAGCCCATGCTTTCTACCACCATGTCCTGGGTTTTGAGCCCAAGCACGACATCCCCCTGGGCAAGCACCGCTGGCTCACCCTCACCTCCCCCAACGATCCCAACGGCGTCGAGCTGCTGCTCGAACCCGACGCCCATCCCGCAGCCAAGACCTACAAGGCCGCGCTCAAGCAGGACGGCATTCCCGCCACCTCGTTCGGCGTGCGCGATATCCAGGCCGAGTATGAACGGCTGTGCAAGGCCGGCGTACAGTTCACCCAGCCGCCCACGGCCATGGGCGCTGTCACCGTGGCCGTGTTCGACGATACCTGCGGCAACCTGATCCAGATCGCCCAGCGGCATTGATCAGCCCTGCTCCACCGGCAAACGCAGCGTCGCACACAGGCCCCGCGGCGAACCGTTGCGCAGCTGCACGCTACCGTCCAGGCGCTGGACGATGGTGCGCACGATCGACAACCCCAGGCCGGCGCCATTGGGCGCATCCTTGCTGTAGAAACGTTCGAACACGCGCTCAAGATCCGCCACCTCGATACCCGGTCCTTCGTCCTCGATCGCCAGGACCAGCGCCTGGTCCTCGCGACGCAGCGTGACGTGTACCCGTCCGCCCGGCGGCGAATGGTCCGCCGCATTGGTCACCAGGTTCTGCAAGGCGATGCCCAACGCGCCGGCATCGCTGTACAGCCGATAATCGGCACCCTCGGCGATGTCCAATGAAGGCTCCTGGCCGCGCTCGAGCATCCAGGGTGTCAACTGCGCCAAGGTCTCGACGACCAGCGCGGCCAGGTCGACCTCGGCCCAGTCGCGCTGCGCCAGGCGGGGTTCGAGCCGCGCCAGGGTCAGCAACTGGTTGACCACCCGGGTCAGGCGATCGACGCCGCCGATCAGGAACCCCAGGGCCTTGTCGCGCTCGACCGCGCTGGTGGCGGCCTGGGCGTTCTGCGCATGCAGGCGCAGGATCGCCAGCGGCGTACGCATTTCGTGGGCGGCGTCGGCAATGAACCGATGCTCGCGGCGCAACAGCTCGTCGATCTGCGCCAGCAGTCGGTTGATCGCCGCCTGCATGGGCTCCAGTTCCTTTGGCAACGGCACCAGTTGCAGGGGTTCCAGGGACTCGGCATGCCGCCCGCGAATCACCCGGGCCATGTTCTGCAGCGGTTGCAGGCCCCAGCCGATCGCAGCCCAGACCAGCAGGGCCAAGGCCAGGCTGCCAAGCAGGAACGGCATCAGGGTATGGCGCACAATGCGGTCGATGAGGTCATAGCGCACGTCGTTGCGCTCCCCTACCCAGATCAGCCAGCGCTTCTCCGGCACCGGCAGCACGAAACCACGCCAGCGCAGCCCCTGCACCTGCATGTCGGCAAACCCCGGCATGCTCGGTGGCGTGGTGAACGCAGGCGCACTGGGCGTGTGCACCAGCAGGTTGCCGCGGTCGTCCCAGACCTGGAAGGCCAGCTTGCTCTCATACGGGTGGCCGACCCGATGGCGTCCCGCCTTGCTCAAGGCTTCATCGAATGCCTGGTACAGCGCCTGGCGATTCTGCTCCTGCACCGGCAGGCTCATGACCCCTTGCAGCAGGCGCGCGTTCTGCGCCAGGTGGGCGTCGTAGACTTCGGTGATCTCATGACGGCTGTCGTGGTAGTTGTACAGCGCCAGCAGGCCACTGCCGACCAGCAGCAACAGCATGACCCGCCACAGGGTTCGCTGGCGCAGCGAACTCATGCACGGCCCTCCACCAGGTAGCCGATGCCACGCACGGTGCGGATCAGGCCATTGAACAGCTTCTTGCGCAACTGGTAGATGTTGACTTCCAGGGTATTGCTCTCGGGTTCTTCATCCCAGCCATAGAGCAACCGGGTCAGGCGCTCGCGGGTGAAGACCTTGCCCGGTTGCGCGAGCAGTTCGTGCAGCAGCAGGTACTCCTTGGGCGTGAGCACCACCGGCTGGCCCTTGTAGCGCACCTGCTGGGTGGCCGGGTCGAGGCTGACCCCGGCATGTTCGATCAGCACCCTGGCGCGGCCGGCGCTGCGCCGCAGCAAGGCGCGCAGTCGGGCCTTGAGTTCATTGAGATCGAAGGGTTTGACCAGGTAGTCGTCGGCGCCGGCGTCGAGCCCTGCGATGCGGTCCTCGAGCGCGTCGCGGGCCGTGAGGACCAGCACCGGCAGGGTGTTTTCCGTTGCGCGCAGGCGTTGCAGCAGTTCGAGCCCGTCCAGCCGCGGCAGGCCCAGGTCCAGGACCAGCAGGTCGAAGGTCTCGACGCCCAGGGCGTGCAGCGCGCTCTGGCCATCCTGCAGCCAGTCGAGGGTGTAGCCCTCCAGGCGCAAGCCATCGCAGATCCCCTCGCCCAGGGCGGGGTCGTCTTCAACCAGCAGCAGGCGCATGCTCAGTCCTGTTTGTCCTTGATGGCCTTGAGTAAAGCATTGATTTCCCCGCGCCGACCCTCGTCGGCCAGTTCGCGCCCCGGACGTGGCGCGGCGCGCAGCGCCTTGCCCAGGGCGGCACTGGCCTCGGCGTAGCGGTTCTGCCGGTACAGGTGGTCGGCCCAGAAGTAGTTGCTGTCGATACCGTCGGGGTTGATTGCCAATGCCTGGCGCAGCATGGCCTCGGCCTTGTCCTTGTCGCCGAACCCCAAAGGCCAGCCCGGTACCCGGTCGTACAACGCGCCAAGGCTGGTGTAGGCCGAGCCTTGCAGCGCCTTGGGATCCATCGCCAAGGCCTTCTCCAGGCTGGCGCGGGCGGCCTTGACCTTGCCCAGCGCGCCAAGCCCACCCGTGGCACCGGCCCAGCTGCTGTCGACGATACCTTCCCAGATCAGCGGCTGCGCCGAGCCCGGGTACTGACGAACCAAAGCCGCCGCGTCCGCTGCCAGGGCCTCGAAGGCTTTGCTGCGCTGCGCCTCGGGCAGTTGGTACTGGATTTGCGCCCAACGCTGCTGCACCTCGTTCAGACGTTGGCTGCCGGCCTGGTCCAGGGCCCAGACAACGGGCGAGATGGCCAGCACACTGGCCAGTAACAGACGTTTCATTTGCCTGACTCCTTGCCCGAGTGGGCGCTGTAGCGACGAATCAGCGGCAGTTGTTTGCGCAGGGCACGATCGACCAGCCCGGGCAGCATGCCGTTCAAACGCACGAAGAGTTTTTCCGGCCAGCCCAGGTACAACTCGCTGCGGGCGGCCTGGACCGCGGCAAGCACGGCCCGGGCCACATCCCCCGGCTGATCCACGCCGACCTTCAATGCTTGGTTGAGCGCCGTCGCGGCACTGCTGTTCATCGCCGTGCGCGTTGCCCGTGGCGCGGCGTACAGCACGTTCACCGAGGTGTCGGCCAATTCGCGGCGCAAGGCCTCGGAGAAGCCGCGCAGGGCGAACTTGCTGGCACAGTAGGCGGCATAGCCGGGGTAGCCGATCGAGCCATAGGTGGAGCCGACGTTGACCACCAGTGCCCGAGGCTGCAGGCGCAGCAACGGCAGGCAGCCACGGGTGAGCTGCACCGCGGCCTTGAGGTTGATGTCCAGCAGTTCGTCGAGGGCGGCTTCGTCGAGCTGGTCGAGCAAGGCGAAGCGATTGATCCCGGCGGCATTGATCAGCACATTGACTCCGTCCATGGCCCGGGCGGCGCTCAGCACCGCCTGGCGACCCTCGGCGCCGCGCAGGTCGGCCGCCTGCCAGCGCAACTGTTGCGGGTAGCGGTTCATCAACTGCGCCAGCCTGCCCATGTGCCGGCTCACCGCCAGCACCCGCGCGCCGGCGGCGCACAACTGTTCGGCCAGTTCCAGGCCGATGCCGCCACTGGCACCGGTCAGCACCACCACGCATTCAGGCAAGCGCATGGCGCACCTCGGTCTGACCGGCCCGCGGCAAGCCCTGGAACATTTCGGTATACAGTCGGTACACCACCTTGGCGGCGTGGATCACCGCCTGCTGGTCGTCGCGGTCCTCCAGGCGGTCCATGAGGCCGCGATAGGTCAGCATATGGTCCTGGTCGAGGGCGCCATGGGAGCTGAGGTAGCTGAACGCTTTGTCCGGCAGCCCCAGGCTACCCTGGATCCTGCCGGCGGCCTGGGTGGCCAGGGCGATGCTGGTGCCTTCGAGCACATTGACCATGCCGAACAGCCCCACCGGGTTGCCCCGGGCAATCAGGTCGTAGAGGAAGGCCACCATCAGTTCGATCGGTAGTGTCGGTCGACCGTCACGGGCCTTGGCCGGGTCAGCGCCGCAGGCGGCGATGTCGTCTAGGATCCAGCGCTCGTGGCCGTACTCCTCCTCGATGTACTCGCACACCGCGCCGCGCAGCCACTCCAGGCGCGACGGCAACCGCGCGCCGCAGGCCATCATCAGCGGCACGGTATGGCGAACATGGTGGTAGGCCTGGGTCAGGAAAGCCACGTAGCCCTCCAGGCTGACCACCCCACCCAGGGCATCGCAGATCACCGGGACACTGAACAAGGCTTCACGCTCCCTCGCAGTCTGCACTTGCAGGTTTTCGAAAAAGGACATGGCGTACCTCACGGATACTGAAGGTCGGACAACAGCGATTGGTAATGCCGCAGGATCACGTCGCGGCGGGGACGGCCATTGGCGGTCAGGGTGCCCGCCTCGGCGCTGAAAGGTTCGGGCAGACGCCGCCAGGCATGCACCCGGGCGTAATCAGGCAGGCGGTCATTGCACTGGCGGACCGCCGTCGCGACCTGCTCATCGCTGGCCTGCGGATCCAAGGGCCAGAGCAGGGCCAGGTTGCCCGGCAGGCCCTCGCCGTGCACGAAGGCCTGGCCGATCACCCCACCCTGGGTCAGTTCGGCCTCGACCCATTCCGGATTGACGTTGCGGCCGAAGCTGGTGATGAACTGGTTCTTCTTGCGCCCGGCCAGGTGCAGGTAGCCGTCACGGTCCAGCTGGCCGAGGTCGCCGGTCGGCCACCACTGGCCATCGAACGCAGGCTCGCCGAGGTAACCGAGCAGCGCCGTACCCGCCACCAGCACCTCGCCATCCTCGGCGATGCGCACCTGCACATGGGGCAGCGGCCGTCCGACACTGCCCGGGCGCAGCGCCCCGGGCCGGTTCAGGCACACCACCGATGCGCACTCGGACAACCCGTACCCCTCGTACACCGGCAACCCCACCGCCGCGGCGCGCGACAGCAGACTGTCGGCCACCCGGGCGCCACCCACGGCAACAAAACGCAGCGGCCCGACACGCATCGCCCCCCGTTCGATAGCCGTGACCAATCCCAGCAGCAGCTGCGGAACCAGGATCAGGCTCTCGGCACCGCTCAGGGCGATGGCCCCGAGCAGACGGCTGAAATCCACCTGGCTGGCGCCGCCAATGCCCAGCTGTGCCTGTGGGTAGAGCACCACGCTGGCGCCTGCCAGAAGCGCCGCGTACACCCCCAGGTTCTCGAGCAGCACCGCCAGCGGCAACACCGCCAGGTATTTGCCCGGCGCCGTCGCGCGGCTGGCGACCTCCAGTTCGTGGGCCACCCTGACCAGGGCCGCCGCGCCCAGGCACACGCCCTTGGGCGCCCCGGTGCTGCCGGAGGTGTAGGTGATCTTGGCGGTACCGTCCGGCAGGGGCGGCGACGCGACGCTGTCCCGGCTCCAGAATCGCGCGTCCTGGGTGAATCCGCAGTCGCTCAGTTCCGCCGCCAGGCCGGCATCGGCCAGCACGCGTGTCACACCACCTTGCACCAGGCAATGGCGTCGCTGGGCCGCACTGAAAAAGCCCGGGAGCAGCAGGCACGGACGCTCGGCCAACAGTGCAGCCAGGTCCCACAGCAGGGCTTGCGGGCCGTTTTCCAGGGCCAGGGCGAAGGTACCGGGCGGTTGTTCGCGCAGCCAGCCCGCCCGCTGCCGTACCTCGCACAGCAGTTGCTCATAAGTGAAACTTTCGCCAGCGCCCTGCACCGCTGGCTGGGCACCGCGGTGCCGGGCATGGACCTGCAGCGTTTCGAAAAAACCCTGGATGTCATGCGGCATGACCGGCCTCCTGGCGGATCGTCGGCAGGCCCAGCCGCTCGAACACACCGGCATGGGCCAATGCCGCATGGCCCTGGTCGATGCTGCCGACGAACACCTGCGGGTGATATGCGTAGTAACTGCCCCAATCGCCTGAGTCCTCATCGATACGCCGGGGGTCGGCCTGGGCAACCACCGTAGGTTCCAGGCCCAGCCGGCGAAAACTGTTGAGCAACGTCGCCGCACCGGTGAACGCCACCCAGCGCAGGCCACGGGCGGCCAGCAACCAGGTCACGGCGATGATCATGATCCGCGCATTGCCGGCGCTGAGTGCGGCCAGGTTGCCCACCTCCACCAGTTGCTCGCGGGGCACCGGGCTGCCTGCCACGGCCGCCACGGCGTGCTCCAGCGGCATATCGAGGTAGCGTTCCAGAAACAGCGGCGCAGCGACGGCCAGGCGCAGGCCGGCGGCGGCTATCAGCCGACCATGGCGGTCATGCAGGCCCAGCAGCTGCGGCAGGTAATGGTGGACATCGGCATGGTGGATACAGGCGAAGCGTGCGTGGATGAACTGCTCTATCGCAGCACGGCCGGATGTTTCCGGGTCGTGCAGCGTGAGCTGCGCCTGGTGATGCGCATGGGTGCCAATGGACAAGGGAAACAGGCTGTTCCAGGTCGGCTCGGTCATGACAGGCCCCTTAGGTTGCAGTACAGGCAGTATCGGGGGCGAATCTGAAGGCAGCCTGAAGTGACCCCTTCGATAGGTGATGGCGGGCCATGCCAGGACTGCTACATTGCTGACTTCCCCCGGCGCAGCCAGAACAAGGACAACCCATGCGCTACGAATTCAGTGAAGTGCTCAACGACCTGATCGACTATTTCCTGCTTGGCGATGTTCAACTGCTCGAACAGTTCAAGGAAGACCACGACCTGCCCGACGACCTCGCCCGCGCCTTCACCAGCACCGACAGCGGCGACCTGGCGGTGGCGCAAGGGGTGATCCTGCCCCTGGCCGGGATCGACAACCTGCCCTACCGCATACTCTTCACCCTCGACGAGCGCACGCCGGCACTGCTGGAGCCCGGCAGCCGTCTCAAGCATCGGCGTGCAGGGTATGTACTGCGGGTCGAGAATCGTGCGCTGATGCTGTTCACCTGGCGCGTCCTGCAGCACTTCACCAACAAGGCACTGGGCGACCTGCTGGCGCGCTACCAGGAACCGGGGCGACCGATCATCGAGCTGGACAACGGCTGGTACAGGGTGGAGGTGCTGGCAGGCGCGGTGGTGCGCGACGGTCTATACGAGCCGGCGATCGAGTTCGTGCTCAAGAAGGCGTATGCCAAACCGCAGATTTCGGCGGTGGATGTCGGGTACCGCTATACCTTGCGCGGCTACTTCGACTGACGGACAAGCCCGCTCCCACGAATACGCGGAGCGGGCTTGCAGGCGGTCAGGTGTGGTTGATGTCGCGGTCTTTCGTTTCCGGCAGGAAGAAGATTCCCAGCACCGCGGTCATTACCGCGATCACGATCGGGTACCACAGCCCGTAGTAGATGTCCCCGGTCGCCGCGACCATGGCGAAGGCCACCGTCGGCAGGAAGCCGCCGAACCAGCCGTTGCCGATGTGGTATGGCAGCGACATGGAGGTATAGCGGATCCGCGCCGGGAACAGCTCCACCAGCCAGGCGGCGATCGGCCCGTAGACCATGGTCACGTAGATCACCAGGATGCTCAGCAGCAGCAACACCATCGGGTAGTGGATCTTCGCCGGGTCGGCCTTCTCGGGGTAGCCGGCTTCCTTCAGGGCCGCCGTCAGGGTGGCGGTGAAGGCATCACTCTGGGTCTTCAGGTCCGCCGCGGCCAGGCTGCTGCCCTCGAAGCTCGGGATCACCCGCTCACCGATACGGATCTGCGCCACGCTGCCCGGCTCGGCCTTCTCGTTCTCGTAGGGAATCGCCCGCTTGGCCAGCAGGCTCTTGGCGATGTCGCAGGAGCTGGTGAAGCGGGCCTTGCCCACCGGATCGAACTGGAACGCGCACTGCCCGGGGTCGGCCACCACCACCACCGGGTTCTGCTCCTGGGCGACGAACACGTCCGGGTTGCCGTACTCGGTCAGCGCCTTGAAGATCGGGAAATAGGTCAGCGCGGCGATGATGCAGCCGGCCATGATGATCTTCTTGCGCCCGATGCGGTCGGACAGGCTGCCGAAGACGATGAAGAACGGCGTACCGATCAGCAGCGAGCCGGCGATCAGCAGGTTGGCGGTCTGCGGGTCGATCTTCAGCGTCTGCAACAGGAAGAACAGCGCGTAGAACTGCCCGGTGTACCACACCACCGCCTGCCCGGCGGTGCCGCCGAGCAACGCCATGATCACCACCTTGAGGTTGTCCCAGCGGGCGAACGACTCGGTCAGCGGCGCCTTCGACGCCTTGCCTTCGGCCTTCATCTTCATGAACACCGGCGACTCGTTGAGCTGCAGGCGGATGTACACCGAGATCGCCAGCAGCAGGATCGACAGCAGGAACGGGATGCGCCAGCCCCAGGCCTCGAACGCCTCGGTGCCCAGGGCGGTGCGGCAGGCCAGGATCACCAGCAGCGACAGGAACAGGCCAAGGGTGGCAGTGGTCTGGATCCATGCGGTGAAGAAGCCGCGCTTGCCCTTGGGCGCATGTTCCGCCACATAGGTGGCGGCGCCGCCGTACTCGCCGCCCAGCGCCAACCCCTGCAGCAGGCGCAGGCTGATGAGGATCACCGGCGCGGCCACGCCGATGGTCGCGTAGCTGGGCAGCAACCCCACCACCGCCGTGGATATACCCATGATCACGATGGTGATGAGGAAGGTGTACTTGCGCCCGATCATGTCGCCCAGGCGGCCGAACACGATGGCGCCGAATGGCCGTACGGCAAAGCCGGCGGCGAAGGCGAGCAAGGCGAAGATGAACGAAGTGGTCTCGTTGACCCCGGCAAAGAAGTGCTTGGCGATGATCGCCGCCAGTGATCCGTAGAGGTAGAAGTCGTACCATTCGAACACGGTGCCCAGGGACGAGGCGAAGATGACTTTGCGCTCCTCCCGGGTAATGCCACGTTGGGGCGCGCTACTGCCCGTGGATGCGCTGTCAAGGACCGCCATAGGTCGCCTCCGTCTGGTTGTGGTAGACCGGAGTGCTCCATCAGATCCCAAAGCACGCACCCAGGCCCAAGGGCATTGCAGGCTGCGCGAAGCACGACGAGGCATCGGCCTCGGATCGCGGCAAGTCACTTCAAGCATAATCGGCCTTTGAACGATATCCACTCGCATGAGTGTTTATCGACCAATACGGATAGGAAGCCCGGGATGAACGAACGACAGGACAGCGCTTGGCGAGGTGGACTCTGGCTGGCCGATGACCATTGCCTGCTGCTCGGCACACCAGGGCGCACCAGTGTCCACGCCCACTATGCCCACCAGGTGTTGCTGCCCCTCAAGGGCGAGGTATGCGTTGAGATCGCGGGCGAGCAGCGCTGCGGCAGCTCACTGGCCATCGAGTCGTTGCAGCCCCATGCCATCCCCGCGTATCAGGCGCCCTGCATCACCCTGTTCGCCGAGCCCCTGGCGTTTTCCCTGGATACCCTGCTCGACGTCTGCCAAGAGGCGCCCCGCGATATTCCGGGTATCGCCCAGGCGTTGCGCCAAGCGCCGCGTCGCCTGCTGGACCCGCGCCTGGCACGGGCCCTGGCGCGGATCCGGGCTTTGGACGAGCAGCGCCTGCCGGCCACGACACTGGCGCACGAAGCCGCGCTGTCGATCAGTCAGCTGGAGCGCTTGTTCAGCGCCAGCCTAGGCCTGTCGGTACGACGCCTGGTGCTGTGGCAACGCCTGCGCATGGCCCTGCGTCAGGCCCTTGGCGGCATGTCCCTGACCGAGGCGGCCATGGCTGCGGGTTTTGCCGACTCGGCACACCTGTCGCGCAGCCTGCGTCAGCAGTTCGGTATACGCGCCAGCGAGGCCCTGCGCCACCTGCGTTCAGACACGCTCTAGGGCCTGGCGCAGGCTGTTCGGCAGTGGCGCCGGCGGCTGCGCCGGGGCCTTCGGGCGAAACGGCTCACGCAGCTGTGCCAGGTACGCTTGCGGGTAGTCCGGGCGATCACCGATGCCCATGTCGTCATCGGCCAGCCCATAGCCCGGCAGGTGCAGCGCGGTCCCCAGCAGGCGGTCCCACAGCGGGAAGAACAGGGCGAAATTGACGTCACCCAACGTGCCGTACTTCAGGTGGTGCAGCCGGTGCACGGGCGCCCAGGCAAACAGATGGCGCAGGCCGCCGATGCGCATGTCGACGTTGCTGTGTTGCAGCAGCAACTGCACCGAGATACTGAAAGCCAGCAGCGCCGCGATATCCTGCGGCAAGCCCAGCAACAGCAACGGCAGCACACCGCCCAAGGCCTCGGCGAGCTGGTGCAGCGGGTGCTTCATCAGGCCATTGAAGCCGTACAGCCGGGTCACGCTGTGATGCACCGCGTGCAAGCGCCAGAGCAACGCGCTGCGGTGGCTGGCGTAGTGCACCAGGGTGATGCCCAGGTCGGCCAGGGGCATGGCAAGCAGCAATTGCCACAGTACTGGCCAATGGCTGGGCCACAGCCCGCTGGCCGGCAGCCAGCCGACAAGCAGTGGAATCGTGGCGATGCTGGCGACATTCAGGGTTTCGTTGACCAGCGCGTGCAGGCCATCGCGCCCGCCCTCCCCGCCGGCCTCGCTCCAGGCGGGCTTGTAGGGGTACAGCGCCTCGCAGGTGAACGACAGCAGGATGGCCACGCCGAGCAGGGGCAACAGCCAGAGGATGTCGACGCCGAGGTTGATCAGGTAGACGGCTGTGCCGATGAAGCCGAGGAAGAAGCATGGGGCATAGAGGATGCGCATGGAGGGCTCCGGTCATGGATGGAGCCGCCAGTGTTGCCTAGTGCCTGAGCGTGACGCTTGAACGAACGGCGCATTTCCTGTTGTAACAACTGTCTTGGGCCGTACGCGCACCCTGTAGGAGCGGCCTTGTGTCGCGAAAGGGCTGCGTAGCGGCCCCAGGATTTCAGCGTCGATGAAAGATCGCCGGGGCCGCTTTGCGGCCCTTTCGCGGCACAAGGCCGCTCCTACAGGGGACCGTCGATCATTACGGAGCGCCTTGGATTCGCGTCGCCAACTGACGGCGCATCTCGTCATTGGCGCCCTGGGCCTGGGCCAGTATCGCCCGCAACCCTTGCACCTGGGCGTCGCGCTGCTGCAATTGCTCGTCCAGCAACCGGCTCTGTGCCGTTGCCTGGCGCTGCTCGGCCAGCAGGCGTTCGTTGTCTCGGTGCAGGCGGGTCAGCTCATCCTGGCGGGCGATGGCGCCCTGCTGCAGGGTCTGCAACTGGCCCTGCAACTGGCGCACCTGGGTCTCGCTGCGGCGTTGCTCCTGCTGGCGCTGTTCGAGGCTGGCGCGCAGTTGCTCGTCCTTGTCGGCCAGACGTGCCTGCAATTCGCCCTGGGACTGACTTAGACCGGCACTGCGCAGTTGTTCGGCCTGCAGGCTGGCCTGGCTGGCGGCCAGGCGTTCGGACTCGGCTTGCAGCGCACCACTCAAGGTCTCGACCTGGCGCAGCGCGCCGGCCAGCTCGTGCTGGGCCAGTTGCAGCTCAGCCTGCGTCGCCGCGCAGCGTGCTTCGGCCGCGGCCTCGGCAGCGTCGATGCGCGCCTGCCCTTCCTTCTGTAATTGCGCGGCCAGTCGCTCGACCATCCGCCCCAGCGGCTCGCTCAGCGCCGTACTGTTGCCCAGCAGCGACACGGGCTGATGATCAAGTTCCTTCAGGTAGCGGTGAATGGTGGTCTTTGACCCGGTATTGCCCAACTCGATACGTATCGCATCGATACTCGGATTTTCACCCCGGGCCATCAGTACCTGCCGCGCCTGCTGAACAGCTGCCTTGTCGATGCCTGTGCGGGCCATTGCTCACTCCACCATTACATACCATGGCATGTACCATGTAATTTGGTGAATACTGCACGTCCCGCGCCGCCTTTTCAAGCGCGTCGGTAGCCGGTCATCCAGCGGCCTGCTCGAGGAAGTCCACCGTCGGCACGAAGAACAATCCACCGGTGACGGCACGGCTGTAGTCCAGCAGGCGGTCGTAGTTGCCCGGCGGCTTGCCGATAAACATGTTCTCGAGCATCTGCTCGATTGGTGCCGGCGAACGGGCATAACCAATGAAATAGGTGCCGAACTCCCCGGCCCCGGGACGGCCGAAGGGCATGTTGTCGCGCAGGATCTTGATCTCCTCGCCGCCCTCTTCCAGGGTCGTCAGCGCGCTGTGCGAGCAACTGGGCTTGCTGGCGGCATCCAGTTCGATATCGGACAGCTTGGTGCGCCCGATGATGCGCTCCTGCGCCTCGGTGGACAGCGCCTCCCAACCGGTCATGTCGTGCAGGTATTTCTGCACCAGCACATAACTGCCCCCGGCAAACTCCGGATCCTCGGCGCCCACCAGGGTGAACCGCGCCACATCCCGCGGGCCCGGGTTCTCGGTGCCATCGACGAAGCCGATGATGCTGCGCATGTCGAAATAGCGAAAACCCTGCACCTCGTCGACCACTGTGACGGCCTGCCCCAGACGCTTGACCAGCAGCGCGGCCAGCTCGAAACACAGGTCCATGTGCTCGGCGCGAATATGCAGGAGAAGATCGCCCGGCGTGGCCACCGCCTTGCGCTCGCCACTGCCGAACTCGCGAAAGGCATGCAGGCCGGCCGGCTGCGGAGTACCGAACAGGCGTGCCCAGGTCGACGCTGCAAAACCGATGACGCACGACAGGTTACCGGCCGGCACACGCTTGCCCACCGAGCGCACCAGCCCTGCAAGGTCGCCGCACAGTTCGCGTACACGGTCAGCGCTGCCCTCGTCTGCGGTGAGCGTCGCCACCAGGAACATCGCGCTGCGGGTGATCGGGCTGTCGACAGCCTGCGGTTCGATTTCGACAGTGTTCATAGGTATTTTCCCTCCTCGAAAAGATCGAACAGGCCAGTACGTTGCCAGCCCGCTCGATGCACGACTACCATCACGGTCGCTTTGGTATAGCACAGCCCGCTTGAACACCCGCCCCTCATAGATGAGATCTATCACCTCATCCAGCCTATCGATTTGACCGCGTCAAATTGCCTCAGCTAACGTGCCGCCCGCTTCGAAGCCGCCCCGCCGCTGTCAAACCCCGATCCACGGCCCAAGCCGTTGTCCTTGCGTTCGAGTTGTTGAAATGTCTGTGAATACCCCCTCCCGGATCACCGAGCTGGTCATAGAAGCCGGCACCCGCAAAGCCCACCTGCCCACCCGCGCCACCCTGATCCTCGGTTTCCTGGCCGGGGCGTTCATCTCCCTGGGCTTCCTGCTGGCGATCCACGTCAGCGCCATGATCCCCACGCCATGGGCTTCGTTCGGCACCCTGCTGGGCGCCGCGGTATTTCCCATCGGCCTGATCCTGGTGATCCTGGCCGGGGGCGAACTGCTCACCGGCAACATGATGAGCCTGCCCCTGGCGATGTTCGCCGGGCGTATCCGCCTGTGGGCGGTGGCGCGAAACTGGACCCTGGTGACCCTGGCCAACCTGCTGGGCGCGCTGTTCGTCGCCTACTGCTTCGGCCATCTGCTCGGACTGACCGAGGGGCCGTACCTGGGCAAGACCCTGGCGGGCGCCACCAGCAAGGTCAGCGCCGATTTCCTGCATGCCTTCGTCTCCGGCATCGGCTGCAACTGGCTGGTGTGCCTGGCCGTGTGGCTGTCCTACGCCAGCCGTGAAATGAGCGGCAAGATCCTCGGCATCTGGTTCCCGATCATGGCCTTCGTCGCCATCGGCTTCCAGCACGTGGTCGCCAACATGTTCCTGATCCCGGCGGCGATCTTTGCCGGCTACCTGAGCTGGGGACAGTTGCTGGAAAACCTGGCGGCGGTGTTCCTGGGCAATGCCGTGGGCGGAGCGATCTTCGTCGGCCTGGCCTATTACGTCTCGTTCGGCGCCCCGGCGCAGGAACAGGGCGCGCTGCAGTAGCAGGCTTCAGCCAGCCACGGCCCTCGCGGCCTGGGCCAGACGCTGCACGGCCTGGCGAATCTCGTCCGGATCCAGCGAGGCGAACCCCAGGCGCAGGGCATTCTCGGGTTGGCTGGCGGGTGAAAACTGCCGGCCGGCACGCACCACCAGGTCCAGCCGCAGCGCCTCGATTACCAGCCGGTCCACGTCGATCGACGGGGCGAACCTCACCCATAGCGCCAACCCACCCTCCGGCACCTGCACCGCGATGCGCTCGCCAAAGGCTTCGCGCAGGCAGGCCAGCAGCAGGTCCCGGCGGCGCCGGTATTCCTTGGACACCCGCCGCAAATGCTTGCTGAGCTCACCAGCCTCGATCAGGTCGGCGAGCATCCGCTGCATCACCGCATCGCCCTGCCCCTGGATCAACGCCGCGGTGCGGCTCAGCGTCTCGGTCACCGCCGGCGGCGCGACGATGAAGCTGCAACGGAAGGTGCTGCCCAGTGACTTGGACAGCGAGCCGACATAGATCACATGGCGCTGCAGGGGATCGCTGGCCAGCGGCAGGTAGGGCCGCCCGGCAAAGTGGTATTCGTGGTCGTAGTCCTCCTCGATCACGCAGAAGTCATGGCGCCGCGCCAATTCCAGCAACTGACGCCGGCGACCGGCGCGCAGACTGACGGTGGTGGGAAACTGGTGGTGGGGCGTGACATACAGAAAGCGCACCGGATGCAGCCGGCACAGCGCCTCGATCTGCTCGCCCCGACAACCCTCCTCGTCCAGGTCCACGGTCTCCAGCCGGGCACCCAGCTGGCGGAATATTTCCCAGGCCGGCGGATAGCTCAGCCGCTCCACCAGCACCACGTCACCGGGCCTGAGCAACACGCTGGCGACCAGGTACAGCGACATCTGCGTGCCCTGGGTGAGGCAGATATGCTCGGCCCCCACGTTCAGTCCACGCTCCTGGCGCAGCATGTCCGCCAGCACGCGGCGCAGGTGATGGCCGCTGCCGTCGCTGCCATGGCGCACGGTATTGCTGGCGAAGCTGTGACGCAGGGCCTTGCGGTAGTAACGGTGCAGGACCGCCTGGGGCAACAGGCGATGGTCACAGGCGCCGTTGTCGAAGAACAGCGCCCCGGGGCGCTGATGCCACGCCGTCGCCTGTTCGCTCGCCGCGAAATACGCAGTGGCAGGCGCATCGCGCAATTTCGGAGCGAATGGCTGCGCCACCTTGCGCGCCGGCGTCGCCTGCGCGGCGAGCTGCTGGCTGACGAAGGTGCCACGACGCGGCACGCTGTACAGCCAGCCCTTGGTCGCCGCTTCTTCGTAGGCAAGGATCACCGTCTTGCGATTGACGTCGAGCAGTTGCGCCATGTCCCGAGTACCCGGCAAGGGGGTTCCGGGAAGCAGGCGGCCATCGCTGATCGCGCTGACCAGTCCCTCGACGATCTTTCGGTAGGAGGCCTGCGGCTCGCCCCCTTCCAGGTTGAGCAACGGCCGCCATTTGCGTAACTGGACCATGTGAATTATCCAAAACTGGAGGTTCTCCTGGTCCAAGTCTACCGCAACAATCACCGCTCCCACTGCCGCGAGGTCGCCATGCCCAGCCACCATGTCATTGAATTGTCGCCCTCGGGCAGAACCTTCGAGGCCGGCGACGAGCTGCTGCTCGACGCCATGCTCGCCAGCGGCCTGGCCGTGCCCTTCTCGTGCCGTCGCGGCGCCTGTGGCTCGTGCAAGGTCAAGGTGGTCGCCGGTCAATATCGCGACAAGCAGCGCGACACAGACACGCCCGCGCCCTCCTACCCCTTGGCCGCCGACGAACTGCTGCTATGCCAGAGCCACGCCTGCGGCGATATGCGCCTGGCGATTCCCGGCTGGTCACTGGACACGCCGACACTGACCTTCAGCGCCCGGGTGCTGGGCAAACGCCCCCTGAGCGCTGATATCACCGAGCTGGTGCTGCAACCCGAACAACCCGTCGAGGTACGTGCCGGCCAGTACGTCAGGTTCCGCCTTGATAACGGTGACAGCCGCTGCTTCTCCATCGCCAACCTGCCGGCCCTGGATCAGGGACGGATGGTGTTTCAGATACGCAGTGTCGCTGGCGGCCTGTTCTCCGAACGCCTGCTGCCGTCACTCGACATCGGCGATGTGCTGATGCTGGAAGGCCCGGTGGGGGCCTGCACCTGGCAACATGAAGATGAACGCCCCGTGGTGCTGTTCGCCACAGGGACCGGTTATGCCGGCATCAAGCCCCTGCTGCTGACGGCCCTGGCGCGCAATACCGAGGTCACGCTGTATTGGGGCGGCGCCTCGCCGGCCGACTTCTACGACCGTGCGTTCCTCGACCAGAGTAGCCAGGCGCACCCTCGTTTTCGCTGGCACCCGGTCCTGGCGGCACAGGCCCGCGTGCAGCAAGTGGCACTGGCCCAGGCACATTACTGGGCCGATACCCAGGTCTATGCCTGTGGCAACGGCACGATGATCCAGCAGGTCCGCGAACAATGCCTTGGCGCAGGCGTGCAGGCCCATCGCTTCATCGCCGAGGCCTTCGTGCCCAGCGGCGCAGCGCTGCCGTCGACGGCACTGGACCCACAACTGGAGAAAGTCGGCCCGCGCTACTCGCTGGACGGCATGCTCGCCGCCCGCGAACAGACGGTACGGGCCCTGTCCGCCATCGCCAGCCAGCTGGAAGTCGGCATGACCACCGCCCAGGCCTTGGCCATGGCCGAGCGCACCTTGCGCGCCATGGGCGCCTCGCACACCTGGCACCCGACCTATATCCGCTTCGGCGACGACACCGTGCGCACGCCGCGCCAGGGCATCGACCCGCAGCGCAGGCTGCGCGCCAGCGATATCGCCGTGGTCGATCTTGGCCCGGTCTGGGACGGCTACGAGGGCGACTATGGCGACACCTTCGTGTTCGGCGACCATCCCCTGCACCGGGCCTGCGTCGAAGCCCTGCACGCGGTGTTCGCCGAAACGCGCCAGGCCTGGCGCGGTGGGCTGACCGGGCGCGAACTGTACAACGTTGCCGAGCGCAGCGCCCAAGCCAGGGGCTGGCGCCTGGAGCGCAACCTGGCCGGGCATCGCATCGCCGACTTCCCCCATGTCCTGTACGGGCAGGAGAAACTGGCCGATCTGCAGATCGTGCCGGGAGAGATGGTCTGGGTGCTGGAGATCCAGCTGTGCCATCCCAGCGAACCGGTCGGGGCGTTCTTCGAGGATATCCTCATCGCCCGTTGACCCTGCCTGGCTGAGTACCAATCGCATTGCTGGATGTTAATGATTTGCATTGAGGTTTTCCCGTGCTGGGTCGGAAAGCCTAGTGAATGCCTTCACTCACTTGCGAATCGAAAGGAATCCAGCATGTCGCAACAGCGTGTCAGCCCGGCGCAGCAGCCGGCTGTGCCCCACTTCGACCTCAATCGCACCTTCGCCGCCGTGCACATGGCCTTGCTGCTCGGCCTGGGCGGCGCGTCCATGAGCGTGACCGCGGCGCAGACCGTGGAACGCGCCGAGGAAGTGGAAAAATCCCGCCAAGGCCAGGCCAACGGCAGCCTTGAGCTGACCGAGACCCGGGTTGAGGGCAACCTCGACGCCCCGAGCGCATTGCCCCCCGCCTACGCTGGCGGCCAGGTGGCCTCGGGCGGCCGGGTCGGCTTGCTGGGCAACAAGGACTTCATGGAGACGCCGTTCAGCACCATCAGCTACACCGACCAGTACATCCAGGACACCCAGGCGCAAACCGTCACCGACGTGATCGCCGCGACCGACCCCGCGGTGTTCAGCAATGGCCTGAAGGGTACCTACAGCGAGAACTATTCGATCCGCGGCTTCAACTCCAACATCAACGATGTGAGCATCGGTGGCCTGTACGGCATGGCGCCCTACTACCGGATCTCGCCCGAGATGTACGAGCGCATCGAGGTGCTCAAAGGTCCGTCCGCCCTGCTCAACGGCATGCCGCCGGGTGGCTCGGTGGCCGGCAGCATCAACCTGGTGCCCAAGCGCGCGGGCGCCGAACCGCTGACGCGGTTCACCACCACCTACCTGTCCGACGCGCAGTTCGGCGGGCACCTTGACGTCGGCCGTCGCTTCGGCGGGCAGCAGCAATTCGGCGTGCGCTTCAACAGCGTCTATCGCGACGGCGATACCGCGACCGACCACCAGCGCATGAAGGCCGAGCTCAATGCCCTGGGCCTCGACTGGCGCGGCGAGCGGGCGCGCCTGTCCGCCGACCTGTACGAAAGCGAGGACCGGGTAAGAGGCCAGAACCGCGGCATCGGCCTGGCCGCAGGCGTGCCCGTGCCCAGGCCGCCGAAGTCCGAGACCTTGCTCAACCCGGACTGGGGCTTCGTCCAGACCCGCGACAAGGGCGTGATCGTGCGCGGCGAGTACGACCTCAACGACAACCTCATCGCCTATGCCGCGGCCGGCACCAGCAAGACCGACTATGCCTACAGTGGCACCATGCTCGCCGAGGTGTTCAACACCGCCGGGGATATGGAAACGAACATGGGCCAGTTGAAGATCGACCTGAAGAAGACTTCGGGCGAGGCCGGCCTGCGCGGCCATTTCGACACGTTCGGCGTCGGTCACCAATGGTCGCTCAACGCCACGCACTACTCGGACAAGCAGCGCGACTATGGCCGGCGCAACGTCCCGGGTGCCGAGTGGATAAACAACATCTACCACCCGGTCTGGGGACCGGAGGCCGCCAGGAGCTACCCGGCCATCGCCCACACCGAGTCGCGCCTGAGCAGCTACGGCCTGGCTGACGCCTTGTCATTCCTCGACGAGCGCCTGCAACTCACCCTCGGCGTGCGCCGCCAGCAGGTTCTGAGCGACAGCTTCAACGTCAACACCGGCGCGCACACCACGCGCTACAACGAAAGCGCCACGACGCCAGCGGCAGCGGTGCTGGTCAAGCTCACCGACGAAGTATCGCTGTACGCCAACTACATCGAAGGCCTGAGCAAGGGTGCCATCGCCCCGATTACCGCGCCCAACGCCGGCCAAGTGTTCGCCCCCTACAAGTCCAAGCAGAAGGAAGTCGGCATCAAGCTCGACCTTGGCGATTTCGCCCACACCCTGAGCCTGTACCAGATCGAACGCCCCAGCAGCTTCACCGATCCGGTGACCAAGGTCTTCTCCTTCGGTGGCGAACAGCGTAACCGCGGGCTCGAATGGAGCTTCTTCGGCACCCCGCTGACCGACGTGCGCCTGATGGGCGGCGTGGCTCGCCTGGACCCCAAGGTGACCAAGGCCGAGAATCCCGCCGAGGAAGGCAAGACCGCCACCGGCCAGCCGAAACTGCAGGGCAAGCTGGGGGTGGAATGGGACACCCCGCTGCTCGATGGCCTGACCCTGACCGCCAACGCCACTGCCGTGTCAAAGCAGTACATCAGCGACGACAACAGCCAGTCGATCCCCGGCTACACGATATATGACGTCGGCGCCCGCTACCGGCTGCAGGTGGCCGACCACCCGGTGACCTTGCGCGGCACGGTGGAGAACGTGACCAACAAGGCCTACTGGGGCATGCCGCTGCTCACCAGCCTGGGGTTGGGTGCGCCGCGTACCGTGCAGGTGTCCGCCAGCATCGACTTCTGACGTCAGTCCGCCTTGCCCACCGGCATCGGCTGCCCCGCCAGGACACTGGCGGGCGTGACCACCTGCCCCAGGTCGATATGGCGGAAGTCCGGCTTGGCCCCCAGCCGCGCATTGAAACGCACGTTGAAGGTGAACGGGTCGTCGGTCGGCATGTCCAGCGAGCGACCGTAGAGCGCGCTCACGGCCGTGCCGTCATAGCCCATCAGCTTGAGCAGCGTGGGGAACAGGTTGTAATGGCTGGAGGCGTTGCGGTTGGCCTGCAGATGGGCCTGCCAGTCCAGCGTGCGCAGGCCCTCGCCCTGGATCACCACCAATGGCACCAGGCCCTCCTCCGGCACCGGATCGCTGTCGCAATGGGTGTTCAGGCCAGGGTTGCCACGCTCATGCAGGTCCTGGCCATGGTCTGAGGTGTAGAGCACCACGGCCTGGCTGAGATCACCCTCGGCGAACAGCCGGCGAAAGAATTCGCCGACGTTCCACAGCACGGTGTTCTGATAGGCATTGCGGTACAGCACCCAGTCCTGGGGCCGGCCATCGAAGCCGTCGCGGGTGCCGGTGTCGGCGATATCGACGTAACGCCCTCGCGGCAAGGCCGGTTGGTACTTGAGGAAGTCGTCCGGGTACTTGTCGTGCACCGGGAAGTGGGCGCCGACCTTGTTCATCACGATCAGCTGCGGCCTGCCGTCCTTGAGCAGCGCCACCAGCCGCTCCAGCGCCGCCATGTCACGCTGTACCACGGGGGTGTCGTCGAACTGGATGAACTGGTCGATATCGCGCTTCTCGGTCTCGGTCATCAGGTTCTGCAGGTTGCCGCCGGTGCGCTGGCCATCGATGTATACCGTACCCAGGCCCGCGCGCTTGGCGTACTGCCAGATCGACGGTTGGGTCGAATTGATGCGCAGGTAATCACCGCGGGTGCCGCCATAACGCAGGGTGACATTGGTGTCGGCGCTGCAGTTGGCGATGGACGCGGCGTAGCCGAAGTTGACGATGGACACGCCGGGCTGGGTCTGGGCCAGGTGGCTGGTGACCCCGGCCGGGGTGTTCAGGTCCAGGTAGTTGCCCGAGATGCTCTCATCGATCAGCAGCACGATATCCCGCGCCATCGCCGGCCCCGACTGGGCCAGGGTCACTGGCTGGCGCGGCCCGACATGGTCGTGCAGGGTTTCGTAGCCGAACAGGCTGAGGTAGGCCAGCGGCGTGTACATCACCGGCAGCCCGCGAGCGCCCTCGCCGGCACGCACGAACAGGATGGCGATCAGCACCAGCAGGCCCAGCACCGGCGCCACGGGTGGCAACAGCCACGGTAGCCGAGGGGTCGGCCCTGGACGCAAGCCAAGACCCAACAGCAGCAACAGCGCCCGTGCCGCGGCCAGGGTAATGGCGTAGTGATATTGCTGCAGGGCCTCCTGGACGAAACCACCGGCATAGACCATGGACACGAATGCGCTATAGGTCAGGTAGGAGTCGGTGATGCGGTTATAAGCGTCGAGAAAGATCGCGCTGACCGTGAACGCCAGCGCCATCGACCAGCGCAGCCAACCGGGGCGGCTGAACGCCGCCAGCAGCAGGGCCAGCGCCAATACAGCGAACACCCCCAGGTACAGCACCAGTGGCAGGCCAATACCCAGTGCTTCTATGCGCTCGCGGTAATAGGCATGAAAGCTGGCCAGATAGACGAGCAACAGCAAAAGCTTGATCCATCCGCGCATGTTTCGGCCACTCCGGTCATGGGAATCTCCTCAAACCGTAGCAGCTGTGAAACAAACTACCACGCAAAAAAGTCAAAATTCCGACGACATACCGACACCAGAATCTGGCACCTGCCGCAAGTTGTTGTTGATTCTTCCTATCGTCTGCAACCCGCTTATTCCGGTGCGTCCAACCGTTCATCGGTTCGTCGAACGGCCAATTGCCACTAGCTATGCGCGCTAACACACGGATTGGAAACGGGTTGGTGGCAGAACGCCCGTTTCGACAGGGTCTGTAAATTCGACGAAACATGCCATTGCTTTGACGCAAATCCACCGGGCTGAGCTATACCCAATTCACACCACTGTTTCATCTCCCTTACTCATCCATACGAGGCACCGCGCATGGACGTGAGCGTTTTTGGCACCGGTTATGTCGGACTGGTTCAGGCAGCAGCCCTGGCGGACGTAGGTCACAGGGTCCTGTGCGTGGATGTCGATACCCACAAGATCAACCAGTTACGCCAGGGTGTACCGCCGATCAGCGAGCCGGGGCTGTCGGACCTGCTCGAGGACAACATCAAGGAAGGCCGCCTGCTGTTCAGCACCCAGGCCAGCGATGCGGTCAGCCACGCCGAGCTGATCTTCATCGCCGTCGGCACGCCGCCCGACGAGGACGGCTCGGCCGACCTCAGCCATGTGCTCAACGTCACCCGGCAGATCGCCGCGCTGATGGAGACCGACCATACCCTGATCATCAAGTCCACGGTGCCGGTGGGTACCGCCGACCAGGTCATGGCCCTGGCCCGCGACGAACTGCAGCGCCTGGGCAAGGGCCAGTTGCAGGTGCGCGTGGTGTCCAACCCCGAGTTTCTCAAGGAAGGCAGCGCCCTGGCCGACTGCATGCGTCCGGACCGGATCATCGTCGGCACCCTCGACGAAGTCGCCCATGACCAACTGGCCGAACTGTACGCGCCATTCTGCCGCAACCACGAAAAGCTGATGTTCATGGACAACCGCAGCGCCGAGCTGACCAAGTACGCCGCCAACGCCATGCTCGCCACCCGCATCAGCTTCATGAACGAGCTGGCCAACCTCAGCGAGCACCTGGGCGCCGATATCGAAGCGGTGCGCCGGGGCATCGGCTCCGACCCGCGCATCGGCTACCACTTCATCTATCCAGGCTGCGGTTTCGGCGGTTCGTGCTTCCCCAAGGACATCAAGGCCCTGCTGCACACCGCCGCCCACAGCGGCATGCCGCTGCGCCTGCTGCAAAGCGTCAACGAGGTCAACGACCAGCAGCGGCGCATCCTCTTCGCCAAGCTCAAGCAGCGCCTGGCGGGCCTGGCCGGCAAGTCCATCGCCCTGTGGGGCCTGGCCTTCAAGCCCAACACCGACGACATGCGCGAGGCCCCCAGCCGCTACCTGATGGAGGCCCTGTGGGCCGAAGGCGCCACCGTGCGTGCCTACGATCCCGAAGCCATGGACGAGTGCCGGCGCCTGTACGGCTACCGTGACGACCTGCACCTGTGCGCCACCCGCGACGACACCCTGCAGGACGCCGATGCCCTGGTGATCTGCACCGAATGGAAGAACTTCCGCGTGGTCGACTTCTCGATGCTGGCGAGCAAGCTGCGCGAGCGGGTGATCGTCGACGGGCGCAACCTGTACAACCCCGAGCAGGTTGCCGCCCATGGCCTGCACTACAGCGGCATCGGCCTGCGCCAGGTCGCCCCGCAGGTGGATGCGCCATGAAAGTGCTGGTCACCGGCGCGGCCGGTTTCATCGGCGCCCACACCTGCCGCCAGCTGTTGCTCGAGGGGCACCAGGTGGTGGGGCTGGACAACTTCAACGACTACTACGAGCCGGCGCTCAAGCATGCCCGCGTGCACTGGGTGCGGCAGACAGTCGGTGACTTCCCGCTGCACTGTTTGGACCTGGGCGACCGTGACGGCATGGCCCGACTGTTCGCCAGCGAGCGCCCCGAGGTGGTGGTGCACCTGGCGGCCCAGGCCGGCGTGCGCTACTCGCTGCAGAACCCGCAGGCCTACCTGGACAGCAACCTGGCCGGTTTTCTCAACATTCTCGAAGGTTGCCGCCGCCATCCGGTCAAGCACCTGCTGTACGCCTCGTCCAGCTCGGTGTATGGCGCCAACCAGCAGACGCCCTATCGCGTGCAGGATCCGGTGGACCATCCGCTGTCGCTGTATGCCGCCACCAAGAAGGCCAACGAGGCCATGGCCCACAGCTACAGCCACCTTTATGGCATTCCCTGCAGCGGCCTGCGCTTCTTTACCGTGTACGGCCCCTGGGGTCGCCCGGACATGTCGCCGATGCAGTTCGCCAAGGCGATCAGCGAAGGCCGGCCGATCCAGCTGTTCAACCATGGCCGCCACCAGCGCGACTTCACCTACATCGACGACATCGTCGAAAGCCTGGTGCGGCTGATCCCCCTGCCCCCGGTCGCCGACCCGCAGTGGGATGCGTTCAACCCGGACCCGGCCAGCAGCCATGCACCCTGGCGCCTGTACAACATCGGCGGGCAGCGCCCGGTGGAGCTGCTCGACTACCTGGCCCTGCTGGAAAAACACCTGCAGCGCAACGCGGTGATCGAACTGCTGCCGTTGCAGCCGGGCGATGTGCTGGCCACCTGCGCCGATGCCAGCGCCCTGGCCAGGGTCACCGGTTTCACCCCACAGATAGGCCTTGATGAAGGGCTCGGGCGCTTCGTCGCCTGGTTCAAGAGCTACCACTCGCCCGCCGCCAGCGAAGCGGCGCCCGCGGGCGAGCAGCCAGATCAGCGGAGGGCGGTATGACAGGACAACCCAAGAGCGCGCAATTGCAGGCGCTGTACCAGGACAAACGCATGGACCCGGCGCACCGGCAGCGCATCGATGCCGCCATCCACATGCAGGGCCGCGGTTGGATCACCGGCCGTGCCGGGGGCCGCCCGTGGACGCTGTCGCGCACCAACCGGGTGCTGTCGTGCCTGGCCGCGCTGACCCTGCTACTGCTGCTGTCGCCGGTGTTCCTGGTGCTGGCGCTGCTGATCAAGCTGTCGAGCAAGGGCCCGGTGTTCTTCGTGCAGAAACGCACCGGCTACCGGGGCCGCGCCTTCGGCATGTACAAGTTCCGCACCATGGTGGCCAACGCCGAGGCGCTGAAGGACTCGCTGCGCCACCTGAACAAGCACGGCGCCGAATCCATCGATTTCAAGATCGACAAGGACCCGCGCATCACCTCGATAGGCGGCTGGCTGCGCCGCAGCAGCCTGGACGAACTGCCCAACCTGATCAACGTGGTCACCGGCGACATGCGCCTGGTCGGCCCGCGCCCCACCTCGTTCAACGCCTACCGCTACCACGACAACCACCTGGCGCGGCTGTCGATCTACCCGGGCATGACCGGCCTGTGGCAGATCTCCGGGCGCAGCAACATCGACTTTGACCAACGCGTAGAGCTGGACCTGAGCTACATCAACGAACAGAGCCTGATGCTGGACCTGAAGATCCTGCTCAAGACCCCGTTCAAAGTCTTCACTGGCCACGGAGCAAGCTGAGATGGACGGTTCATCCTCGAGAAGCCTGACCATCGCTACCCCTAGCGAGACCAACCTGACCTCCACCGTGCTCGACCTCGACCAGCGCACCCTGCTGCTGACCGCGGCCAACACCGGCAGCGGCACCAGTACCAGCGCCCTGGCCTTCGCCAGCCAGCTGGCATTGATGAGCGCGGGCAACGTACTGCTGATCGACGCCAGCCTCAGTCCCGGCGGCCTCAGCCAGCAGCTGGGCCTGGGCAAGCTGCGCGGCTACAGCGACCTGCTGTTCAACCAGGACACCCCGCCGCTGGCCCAGGACTGCATCGTGCGCCTGTCCGACCAGCCGTTCGACGTGCTGCCGGTGGGCACCTGGAAACGCGGCCGCGACCGCCTCGACCACGAGCAGTTGCGCGTGCTGCTGCACCAGTTGAGCAACCAGTACCGCTTCGTGGTGATCGACGGCGAAGCCATCTACGCCAGCGCCGACAGCCTGGTCATCGGCACCCTGGTCGACGGCGTGATCCTGGTGGTGTGCGCCGAGGAGACCCGCTGGGAAGTCGCCCAGGCCGCCAGCCAGCGCCTGACCCAGGCCGGCGCGCGCTTGATCGGCAGCGTGTTCAACAAGCGCAAGTACTACATGCCCAAGTGGCTGTACGAAAATCTCTGAGAGGCCGCACAGGATGAACGCCATGAGATATCCATCGATTGCCCTGTGCGTGCTGGCCCTGGCCGGCTGCGCCAGCCAGGAAGACCGCCAGATGCCGGTGCAGATCCTCACCGCGCCACCGGCCGAGAGCCAGGCCACCGAGGTCGCCCGCCGCGAACAGGTGCTGCGCCCGCAGGACGTGCTGGAAGTGATCTTCCATGTCAGCAACCGTTCGGCCGGTGTCTACCGCATACAGTCCGGTGACACCCTGGACCTGAACTTCATGGCCGCCAGCGGCCTGAACGGCAACCAACTGGTGCAGCCCGACGGCAGCATCACCCTGCCCAGCACCAACGCCGCGGTGCGCGTCGAGGGCATGACCCCCGGCGAGGCCGAGAGCGCCATCCGCCAGGCCTACCAGGACAAGCGGGTGTTCAAGCCCAACCGCGACCAGGTCACCGTGCGGGTGATCAGCCCGATGACCGACGAGGTCAACCTGAAGAACGCCCTCAACCACCCCGGCACCGGCATGAGCCGCGACATCACCGTGGGCAACGACGGCCGCGCCACCTTCCCGGAAATCGGCTCGGTGCCGCTGCAGGGCATGACCGTCAATCAGCTGCGCGACTACCTCAACGAGCGCTACGCCACCCTGCCCGGGCGCATGAGCGTGGACGTACTGCTCAAGTCCACCGCCGCCAACGAGATCTACGTGCTCGGCGAAGTCGGCCAGCCCGGCGCCTTCCAGATCCGCCGCCCGGTATCGGTGCTCGAGGCGCTGACCCTGGCCCGCGGCCCGACCCTGAAGGCCAAGCTCGGCTCGGTGGTGATCATGCGCCGTGAGGGCAACACCGTGCACGCGGTCAACTACGACGTCGACCAGGCGCTGTCCGGTGGTACCCAGAAACTCGCCTACCTGCAGCCCGAAGACATGCTCTACGTGCCCAAGACCAAGCTGGCCAGCGCCGCCGAGCTGTCCCGGCAACTGGCCGACGTGGTGCTGTTCCAGGGCTTCGGCTTCAGCTTCAGCTACCGCGTCGACAACAAAGAAAGCAACGACTGACCGGGGGACGGACCATGACCACGCAACCCAAAGAAAACTATGTGCATGAGTTCTTCCGCATCTTCTTCGCCAACCGCCAGCTGGTGAAACGGGTGTTCCTGGTGTTCGCGGTGATCGCCGTGCTGTTGCCGCTGGTGCTCAAGCAGAGCTTCGACATCACCGCCGAAGTCATCGTGCAGTCCAAGAAACTCTCGCAGAGCGACACCACCTCGGCGCTCAGCCAGCAGGCCGACCAGTTCATCCCGCCGTCGCTGGCCGACATGGAGACCGAGAGCAACATCCTGCGCTCGCCGACCCTGATCCGCCAGACCATCGGCGAGCTGCGCAAGGAAGGCCACTACCCGGACGAGCCCGGCCTGCTGCGCCGTGCCGTGCTCGACCCGGTACGCCACGCGGTGTTCGACCCGCTGCACCGGCTGTTCGGCAACACCGTGGCCGATGACCGCGACACCCAGCTCGACACCCTCACCGACCAGGCGGTGAAGGATCTCAAGGTCGAGACCCTGCCCGGCTCCAACGTGATCTCCATCACCTACAGCGCCGACGATCCGAAGCTGGGCACGCTGTTCGTCAGCCGCCTGCTGGAGAACTTCCTGGCCAACCGCCAGGACCTGCAGTCCAACGAGCTGCCCGAGGCGTTCTACGAGCAGAAGAAACTGCACTACCAGGCCCGCCTGGGCGACCTGGAAAGCCAGCGCCTGGGGCTGCTGACCGCCATCGGCTCGTCGGACCCCAAGGAAGAGATCACCTTCCGGCTGAACGCCATCAACACCGAGGAGCAGGCGCTCAACCTGCAGCGTGACCGCCAGTTGCAGAACCAGAAGTGGCTCGACTACCTGCAGAGCAGCCTGGCAGCGGCCAGCAAGGCGAGGATGGCCGACTACGCGTTCCCCTACACCTTCACCACCACGGTCGACAACGTCGCCTTCGAAGACCGCGAGATCAAGCAGCTCGGCGAGCAGCTGACCACCCAGCTGGCCCGCTACAACGGCGACGCCACGGTGTTCCAGCCAGGCTCCGACCAGATGGTCATGGCCCGCCAGCAGATCGCCCAGTTGCGCGCGCAGTTCCTCAAGATCGTCGAGAACCGCATCCGCGAGCGCCAGCAGGACCTGGCGGTGACCCAGCAGGTGATCGAGCAGAAGACCCAGCGCATCGCCGACTACAGCAAGCGCATCCTCCAGCTGCGCGAGACCCAGAGCAAGACCCGCCAGCTGGACACCGAGATCGATGCCCTGCACAAGGCCTTCTCCACCTACGCCCAGCGTTACGAGGAAAGCCGCGGCCAGGGCCTGCTGGACGGCAGCCAGTCCAACGCGCGGATCCTCAGCGCACCCTACGAGCCCACTGCGGCGAGCTTCCCGAAACCTGGCCTGATCATTCCGTTCGGCCTGGTCACCGGCCTGCTGCTGGCGATCGCCGTGGTCTACGTCAGGGAGTTCTTCGACCACCGCTTCAAGCATCCGGCGCAGATCAGCCACGAGCTGGGCCTGCCGGTGCTGCTGGTGATCAACGACCAGGCGCCGGCGCTGCCCAACCCGCACAAGAGCTGGTCGCTGCCACGCCTGTGGCACTGGGTGCGCAATTGAACGCCGCGCTGCACGCCGGCCGGCCAATCCTGCACCTGCTTGGCAGTGGCGGGTTCTACGGCGCCGAGCGCATGCTCCTGGACCACTGCCAGGCCACCCCCGGCCAGCATCGGGTGCTGTTCCTCGATGCCCCGGCGGAACTGGTGACGCGCTTTCGCGAAGCCGGTGTCGAGTGCGACACCTGCCGGGGGCTGGGGGCGGTGCTCAAGGTGCTCGGCGCGCAGCGCGGCCAACATCTGCTGGTCAACAGCCACAACTTCAAGGGCCAGCTGTTCGGCTGGATCGGCGCCACCCTGTGGCGCCTGCCGATGGTCAGCACCCAGCATGGCTTCACCCCGCGCAGCCGCAAGCAGCGTTTCTACACCTGGCTGAGCCTGCAACTGTGCCGCACGCCGACGGTGGACACGGTGGTGTGCGTGGCCGAGAGCATCGCCCGCATCCACCGCGATGCCGGCGTGCCCGAGGCCAAGTTGCGGGTGATACCCAACGGGCTGCCCGAGGCCCGCACGGCTGATGAAGATCATGTAGGAGCGGCCTTGCGCCGCGATGGGCCGCAAAGCGGCCCCAAGGCCTCCCCAGGCACATCGGATTACTCCACAGCGGCGGCCGCTTCGCGTCCGATCGCGGCACAAGGCCGCTCCTACAGGGACTGCGACCACGATCCAAAACCCTGGCTCGCCGCCTACGTCGGTCGCCTGTCCAGCGAAAAAGGCCCCGACCTGTTCCTCGACACCCTGATCCCGGTGTGCCAGCGCCACCCACAGGTCCACGCCGTGATGCTCGGCGAAGGCCCCGAGCGCGACACCCTGCAGGCCCGCATCGACGCCGCCGGTCTCACCGCGCGCATCACCCTGCCCGGCTTCCAGCGCGACATGCGCGCCTGGATGAAACGCCTGGACGCCCTGGTCATCAGCTCGCGCACCGAAGGCACGCCGATGATCCTGCTCGAGGCCATGCAGGATGGCGTGCCGGTGGTGGCCTTCGGCGTCGGCGGCATCCCCGACGTCATCGAGCACGGCCGCAACGGCCTGCTGGCCGCGCCCCTGGCCAGCGCCGAGCTGGGTGAGCATCTAGAGGCCCTGCTGCAGGACCCTGGGCAGGCCGCCGAGCTGGTCGCCGGCGCCCGCCGCACGCAACGCGAACGCTACCACCTGCCGACCCTGGCACAACGCTGGGCCCTGGTCTATCGGGGCACGGCCGAGGAGGTTGTCGCATGATCATTCCCCTGTCGCTGGTGGCCCTGGTGGCCCTGCTGAGCCTGGGGCTGCTGGCCAGCCCCTACCCGTTCCTGGCCCCCGGCGGGGTGATCGGCCTGGCCGGCGTGCTGGTGCTGTACCGCAAGCCGGCCTGGGGCCTGCTGGCGATCGCCACCCTGGTGCCGCTGGAAGGGCTGCTCAAGGACGGCCTGGTGTCCGGCGCCAAGCTGGTGGGCATCGGCCTGGTACTGATCCTCAGCCTGCAACTGGCGGTGCGCCAGTTGCCCGGCGAACGCCTGCGCAGCAACCAGTGGCGCCTGCTGCTGCCGTTCATGGCCCTGTACCTGCTGAGCCTGTGGACCAGCGACGACCTGGCGCTGTCGGGCGGACACCTGCGCGAGCTGCTGGTGGGCCTGGTGGTGTTCGTCATCACCCTGCTGGTTGGCCGCGACCTCAACCTGCCGATGCTGGCCCGGCTGATCACCGTCAGCGTGTGCGTCACCTGCCTGTTCGCGATCTTCTCCACCAAGTACCAGGAACAGGGCCGCGCCTCGGCCATGCTCGACCCCAACGCCTTCGCCCTGCTGATCACCATCGCCATGCCGCTGGGGCTGTGGCTGGCGATCAAGGCCCGGCAGGTCCCGGTCAAGCTGTTCTGGGCCGGCTGCTGCCTGTTGCTGCTGGTAGGCATGACCAAGACCGAGTCGCGCTCGGGGCTGGTGGTACTGCTGATCAGCCTGGGCATCGTGCTGTACAACTACCGCGAACAGCTGACCTACATCCGCCCGCGCCACCTGGGCTTCGCCATGCTTGGCCTTGCCATCGTCCTGCCCCTGGGCGTGGCGCTGATGCCGGCGGGCTACGCCGAGCGCATCCAGTCGCTGATGCTGCTCAAGTCCGGGGTCAACGCGCACCAGGACGAATCGCTGGGCCGACGCGCCTCCTACCTGGTGGTGGGCAAGGAAATGATCAGCCACAGCCCGCTGCTCGGCACCGGCCCCGGCACCTTCCCGTTGCATTACGCCGACACCGGCTTCTCCAAGGCCTTCGCCCCGGTCAACAGCAAGACCACCGACCTTTACCGCCGCGCCCACAACACCTACCTGGAGCTGTTCAGCGAGGTCGGCCTGCCGGCGGGCCTGCTGTTCGTCGGCATGATCGCCCTGGCCCTGCGCAACTTCTGGCGGGCCCGCGCCGCCTTCCGCGCGGCCGGCGATCCAGACCGCGCAGACCTGATGACCCACCTGACCATGAGCATGCTGGCCATCGGCCTGTTCCTGATGTTTCTCAGCGCCCCCAGCCACAAGTACTTGTGGCTGATGCTGGCGCTGTCCAGCGTGCTGCTGGGCCAGGCCCGTGAACAACAGCCGGTGGAGGTGGCCCGATGAGCCGGGTGAGCATCGTCATCCCGATGTTCAACGAGGCCCGTCATATCGGCCGCACCCTGGACGCCGCCCGGCGCTCGGCCAGCGCGGCGGGCCTGGCCTGCGAGCTGATCGTGGCGGACAACGGCTCCAGCGACGACGGCCCGCGGATCGCCCGTGAGCACGGCGCCCAGGTGCTGACCCTGCCCGGGGTGGCCATCGGCGCCCTGCGCAACGCCGGCGTGGCCGCCAGCCACGGCGAATGGCTGGCCTTCCTCGACGCCGACATCGAGGTGCCCGAGCACTGGCTGGACCTGCTGCTGGACCTGCAACGCCGCGGCGAAGGCGATGTCTTCGCCCTCGACTGCGACACCCCGCGCCACGCCCCATGGTTCGCCCAGGCCTGGCAACGGCGCACCCTGCGCACCGGGCAGACGGTGCAGGACTGCACCTGGCTGCCCACCCCCAACCTGCTGATGCGTCGCAGCTGGTTCGAGCAGGTCGGCGGTTTCGACGAGCGCCTGCGTACCGGCGAGGACAAGGACTTCACCCTGCGCCTGCATGAGTCCGGCGCCCGCCTGCGCGTGCTGCGCCAGCCCGCGGTGCTGCACTGGGGCTATGAAGCCAACTGGCGCGAATGGCTGGGCAAGGAGATGTGGCGCCAGGGCAGCCACCTGCAACTGCTGCGCAGCCATGGCGTGAGTCTGCGCCTGCTGCGCTTCCCGATGCTTTCGGTGGGCGCCTGGGTGCTGGACGCCATGGCCCTGTCGGCCCTGCTCGACGGTTTCCCCCATGTGGCCCTGTTTTTCTTGCTGGTCAGCACCCTGCCCGCGCTATACCTGAGCCTGCGCCAGAGCCGTCGGCACCGTGACCCGCTGCTCACCCTGCAACTCTGGGGCCTGCACTGGCTGCGCCTGCACCTGGCCGGCGCGGCGTTCATCCTCAGCCTGTTCAACCGCACCGCAAGGAGGCCCGCCCGTGGCTGAGTTCATCTTCTGGCTATGCCTGCTGCTGCCGTTGTACGCCTGGGTCGGCTATCCCCTGCTGCTGACCCTGGCCGCGCCGTTCTTTGCCCGTCGCACGCATTCGCCCTTGCCGGCGCAGCGGGTGAGCGTGGTGATCGCCGCGCACAACGAAGAGCGGCATATCGAAGCCAAGCTCGCCAGCGTGCTCGGCCAGGACTACCCGGCCGCCGAGCTGCAGGTGGTGGTGGCCAGCGACGGCTCCAGCGACCGCACCGTGGCGCTGGCCCGTGCCCTGGGCGACCCGCGGGTGCAAGTGCTGGACCTGCCGCGCCTGGGCAAGGCCGGGGCGCTGAACAGTGCCGTGCAGGTGTGCACGGGCGACCTGCTGGTATTCACCGACGCCGACAACCAATGGTCGGCCGACACCCTCGGGCTGCTGCTGGCGCCGTTCGCCGACGCGCAGGTCGGCGGTACCGCCGGGCACATGATCATCCCCGACCCGGGCAAGGGCCTGAGCATCGGCGACAGCCTGTACCGGCACTACGAAGCCTGGGTGCGCAAGGTGGAGAACCGCACCGGCTGCATGGTCTCGGCCGACGGTGCCCTGCTGGCCCTGCGCCGGACGCTGTACCAACCGATTCCCAAGCAGGTCAACGACGACTTCTTCATCAGCACCTGCGCCCCGGCTGCGGGGCTGCGTATCGTCTACGTGCCCGAGGCGGTGGTGCTGGACCAGGGCGTGGACGAGGCCGACAAGCAGTTCCGCCGCCGCCAGCGGGTCACCGTCGGCGGCCTGTTGAGCCTGGCCGCCCGCCGCGAGCTGCTCAATCCGGCGCGTCATGGCCTATACGCCATCGCCCTGATCAGCCACAAGCTGATCCGCCGCCTGGCCCCGGTGCTGCTGCTGCCACTGCTGCTGGCCAACCTGTGGCTGGCCATCGAGCCCGGGTTCTACCGCCTGACCCTGGCCCTGCAGCTGCTCGGCTACGCCGCCGCCATCGCCGGCCTGCTCGACGCCCGCCGCCGGCTGCCGCGCCCGTTCCGCCTGGCCGCCTTCGTGCTGGTCACCCTCGCCGGCATGAGCGTGGGCCTGTGGCAGTTCCTGCGCGGGCACAGCTACAGCCAATGGAACCCCGACCAGAATCGATGAGCGACGGACATGCCGATCAAGACCCACATCAAGCAGGCCAGTGGCTGGTTCTATTTCAAGTCGCCGCGTGGCCGCGCCGAACTGCGCGGCGCCGGGGTGATCCTCATGCTGCACCGGGTGCTGGCCGATGACGCCAGCGCCGCCCTGCCCCATCGCAACGAGCTGTGCGTCGGCCCCCGGGCCTTCGAAGGGCTGCTGCGCTGGCTACCCCGGCATTTCGACTGCGTCAGCCTCATGGACCTGCTCAAGAGCCACGAGGAGCCCCGCGGCGATACCCGCCCCAAGGTGGCCCTGACCTTCGACGACGGCTGGCGCGACAATGCCGTCAACGCCTTCCCGCTGCTGCAGCGCCACCAGGTGCCGGCGAGCATCTTCCTGTCCACCGACTTCATCGGCAGCCGCCAGCGCTTCTGGTGGGAAAGCGTCGGCGAAACCCTGTGGGGCAGCCATGGCGAGGAGGCCCGGCGGCAACTGATCGAGCGCCTGCGCAAGCTCGGCCGGCCACTGCCTGCGGCCTACTTCATGCACGACCACAGCAAGGCCCGCAGCCTGGTGCTGGCGCGCTACCTGCAGACCCTCAAGAGCCTCAGCCCCCAGGCCCTGCATGTGCTGACCGACGCCTGCCCGCCGGAGTCGCTGCCCCAGGCCATGGACTGGCAGCAAGTGCGCGCCCTGGAGGATTCCGGCCTGGTGCGCTTCGGCCCCCACGGCGCCAGTCATGCCCTGCTGCCGTACCTGGATGACCACCGCCTCAATGAAGAGCTGCAACGCAGCCACGCCGCGCTCAACGAAGGCTGCCGCGAACCACTGCCAGTGTATTGCTACCCCAACGGCGACCACGACGAACGCGTGCGCGCGCGGGTCGCCGCGCACCGCTACCCCTACGCCCTGAGCACCCGCCCGGGGATCTGCCAGGGCCAGGACGACCCGCTGGCGCTGCCGCGCATCGGCGTCAGCCAGCGCAATGCCAGCCGGCCCTCGTTGCTGGCCTGGCGCATCAGCCGCGGAGAACGCTGATGAACCGCAACAGCTACCTGCGCCACCTGGCGCTGAGCATGGGCACGAAGCTTGCGATGATCGCCCTGCGCCTGCTGCGCAACGTGCTGCTGGCGCGCATCCTCGGGCCCAGCGAGCGCGGCCTGTTCGCCCTGCTCAGCACCCTGCCCGACCTGCTCAGCGCCGCCACCAGCGGTGGCCTGAACAGCGCGGTCGGCTACCAGGCGGCCAAGCAGCGCGACATGGGCCTGCTGCTCACCCAGGTGCTGGTCTACGGCTGCCTGCTGGCCGGGCTGCTGACGCTGGTCTGTGTATTCCTGGTGCGCGAGTTCGGCAGCGACCTGGAAATTACCGTGCAGCTGGGCCTGCTGGCCTGGCTGTTGCTGCTGGCGGTGCCGATGACCGTGCTCAAGAGCGGCTTGCTGACCCTGCACAACGCCAGCGGCGGCGTCGGCGCCTTCAACGCCCTGCGCCTGACCGAGTCGCTGGCGCCGCTGCTGCTGTTCCTCGGGCTGTTCTGGATGTGGCGCGACGAGGCCCTGGAGGCCGCGCTGATCAGCTGGCTGTGCGGCATCGCCCTGGTGCTGGTGCTGGGCCTGTGGTGGCTGCGCCGCCAGCACCCGCTGGCCCTGCGCTGGGACCGCGGCGGCCAGCGCGAGCTGCTGAGCTACAGCGCCAAGAGCCACCCCGACCTATTGTTCCAGCAGGTGATCCTGCGCTCGGACTACCTGTTCATCGGCGCCATGCTCGGCAGCACCGCCCTGGGCCATTACGCCATGGCCAGCGCCGCCGCCGAACTGCTGCTGATCGTCCCCGAGGCGGTGACCACGCCGCTGATGAAACGCCTGCTGCAGCAGGACGCCGGCATGGAGCGCCTGACACCCCTGGCCCTGCGCCTGACCGCCACGGTGATGCTCGGCGCCTGCCTGAACATGGCGCTGATCGGCCGGTGGCTGATCGTCACCCTGTTCGGCGCCGACTACGCGCCGGCCTATCCGGCGCTGCTGGCCTTGCTGCCGGGCCTGCTCGGCCTGTGCTACGCCAGCATCCTGCGCCTGGACTTGCTGGGCAAGAACCGTCCCGGCACGGTGTCGCTGCTGATGGGCGCGGGCGCCGCCCTGAACCTGGTGCTCAACGTCTTGCTGATCCCGACCTGGGGCATCGTCGGCGCCGCGGCGGCCTCGTCCATCGCCTACCTGGCGGTCACCCTGGCCATGCTGGTGCTGTACTGCCGCCTCAGCGGCGTGCCGCTGGGCCAGACCCTGATCATCCTGCCCGCCGACCTGGCGCCGCTGCGCCAGATGCTGCAGCGGAGGGCGGCATGAAAGCCCTGCTGCTGTGCACCGCGCTGCTGGCACAGACGGCGCTCGCCGCGCCCGTGCAATGGGGGGAGATCCGCGATGGCAGCCTGTACCTGCTGCCGGCCCGCGCCGACGAGCTGCGCATCCAGTGGCGCCCGGCCTGGCAGGCCGACGCCAACCCGGAGCGCCTGTACCTGCTGGACGGCCAGGGCCGCCTGGCCGGCGAACGGCGCATAGAGGCCGCGCAGGTGCGCGGCGAGCAGCGCTGGCCCCTGGCACCCGATGGCGGCACTTATCGCCTGGAAGTGCCCGGCTACAGCTTCCGCGACTACCGTATCCAACACGATGCCAGCACCCGTGCGCTGTTCGCCCCGGCCAAGGTGCACTTCAGCGCCGAGGTCGGGCCGGGCGTCGAGCTGTACTTCCGGATCAAGGCCGGCGAACGGGCGGTATTGGCCGGCAAGCACCATGGCGGCGTCCACGGGCTGTTCGCCGAACGCCTCGGTGACGGTCGCCGCGTGCAGTTGCCGCTCAAGCCCTACCGCGCCTACTGGCGCTTCGACCAACTGCCACTGCCGGTCAGCAGCCGCGACGAGACCTGGCGCCTGGGCCTGCAGGGCAGCGGCAAGGCGGCGTTCTGGCTCGACGGCAGCGCCAACCTGTTTGCCCAGCGTGCTGACGACCTGGGCGACCTGCCCCAGCAACCGGGCCAGGTGCGCCTGGCCCTGGGCAGCAAAGTACTCGGCCCCACGCCGAAGCTAGGGGTGGCCCTGCCCTATGTGCTACCGCCGGCCGCAAGCTTTGCCGCCCTGGATGCCCTGCGCCCCCAGGCCGCCGGGTTCTACAGCTTCGTCGACGTGCTGCAACGCCAACCCGACTTCGAGAACGCCTGGCGCAAGCTCTACCAGGAACGTTTCGGCATCCTCCAGGACATCACCCTGCTGGCCGGCAGCGCCCGGGTCGCCAACCTGCGCAGCGACCGCACCAGCGGCGATGGCCTTGGCGCCTGGCTCGAAGCGACCAAGGCCCTGGGCGGCAAAGGCACCCACTACCTGGCCTTTGCCGACGAGCCCAACCTGAACTACCGCAACTATGCCAGCTATCGTGACTTCTTCCAGGCCATGGCCAGGCACGTGCGCGAGTATCCGGGCGCCCGCGAGGCCGGTGTGCGCATCGCCATGCCGGCCTCCTCGCGCCTGCTCGGCGGGCCTTTCGCCGACGACGGCAAGCAACGCCGCGGCATCGACTGGGCACGGCGCCTGCTCGCCGAACAGGGCGCGCAGATCGACGCCCTGGCCTGGCACGAATGGATGGTCCGCGACCTGCTCGCCACCCGCAGCTACCGCGACAGCGTGCGTCAGGCCGCCGGGCTGGTGGGCCTCGATGGTCAGGGCCGGCCACGCAAGGCATTGCTGCTGGACCAGACCAACCTGTCCAGCGGCTCGAGCCTCAGCCCCTACGAACAGAACACCCATTACGCCGGCCTGTGGTGGACCTCGGTGGTGATCAACGCCGCCGGCGACGGCCTGCTCGACATGCTCAACTGGTTCCATGTCGCCGACGAGCCCGAGTGGCCCAAGGGCATGCTGCGCGATACCGGCGACCAGCGCTACGAACTCAAGCCGGTGGGCCTGGCCCAGCAGTTCATCCAACGCCACTGGCTGGACCAGGTGCTGGCCCTGGACAACGACGCCTTCGAGGTCGACGCCCTGGCCATGGCCCGCCAGCACCAGCGCAGCCTGCTGGGGGTGAACAAGGCCGAGCGCCTGCAACAGGTGGCGCTGGCCCTGGGCGACTGCCCCGCCGGCCAGCTCGAACTGTTCGGCCCCGACAACCAGAGCCGCCGCGCCAGCTTCAGCTGCGCCGATGGCCAGGTCCGTTTTCAATTGCCAGGGCAGACCGTATTCGCCCTGACCTGGAGCGCGTCATGAGACGCACCTCGATCAGCCATGCCCAGGAGGCACCATGACTGCATTCACCAAGATCCAGGACCGCATCAAGCGCAAGGGACTGCGCGACACCCTCGGTAGCGCCTTCCGGCACTACGTCTTCTATCATTGGGAACTGCTGTGGATGGAGCGCGACCTGGTCAGCCCGGTGCCGCCGCACCGGCTCAAACCTTACAGCAGCCTGCGCATCGAAAGCATCACCGTGCACAACGTGCAGGCCTTCGCCCGCCACTTCGGCGACCGCGTCGAGACCATGCGCGAGCTGGCCGCCGAGGGCCACACCGGGCTGATGTTCCTCGACGACGACAACGACACCGTGGCGTTCATCTGGGGCAGCAGCCGCCACTACCACGACCGCCACTACTACGGCTGCTGGTTCCCGGTCGGGCCGGGGGAATTCTTCGAGTTCGGCGGCGAGCTGATCCGCAAGTACTGGGGCACCGAGCTGTCGGTGGACCTGCAGCTGGCGTTGTGGAAGGCCATGGCCGCCCAAGGCTGCACCAAGGTGGTGGACGTGTGCGAGCAGCACAACATCCCGGCGCTCAAGCTGCACCTGCGCATGGGCTATCAGGAACAAGGACGGATCATGAACGTGTACTGCCTGTTCGGCCGCTGGAGGTTCTACCGCGAGAGCCGCTACACCACCTCGCGCCTGGAGCCGCTGCGCAAGCCAGAGGCGCCGGCCTCCTCGGCCACGGCGGGCTGAACCCATGGCCCTGCAGCTCAGATGGTGCGCCTCGCTGCGCAGCGACGACTTCCCCGCCACCGACTACGAGGCGCTGCGCCGGCGCCTGCCCGGCAGCACGCCGTTCAACCACCTCGGCTGGCTACGCGCCGCCGAGGCCGCCCTGCTGCCCGGCCAGCAGCTCGGCGTGCTGCTCGGCTACCAGGATGAACGCCTGTGCCTGTGCCTGCCCCTGGTCCGCGCCCGGGAGCCCTTCGGCCCACTGTTCGCCCCGGTGGTACGCCACCTGGGCTATCCGCTGAGCGACCGCATTGCCCTGCTCATCGACCTGCCGGCGCTGTACGCCGACCAGGTCCTGCAGGCCATCCGCAAACACCTGCCCCATGCCCTGCTGCAACTGAACGAGGTGCCGGCCAACGCCGAGCAGGAAGGCTGGCTGCGCCAGTGGGCCGGCGCCAGTTCCACCTGGCAGCAGCGCCTGACCTGCCGCGTGCCGGTGCACCGCATCAACGAACAGGATCGCCAGGAGGTCAGCGGCGATCCGCGCTACAAGCTGCGCCGCGCGCGCAAGCGGATCAACGCCTGCGGCGCCAGCGTGCGCCGGGTCATGGCCACCGCCGAGAACATGGCTGAACTGCTCGACGCCATCAGCGCCGTCGAGGCCGTGAGCTGGAAAGGCGACGACGAGGTCGGCATCTTCTCCGGCCCCCTGCGCCGCCAGTGGATGGAGCAGGCCTTCACCGCGCTGGCCGGCGAAGGCCTGGTGTGCCTGGTGCTGCTGGAGCTGGACGGGCGCTGCATCAGCTACCGCCTGGGCCTGGTCGAGCGCGGCCGTGTCTACGACTACAACCTTGCATTCGTCCCGGAATACCGTGATCTGGGCAGCGGCCGCGTACTGCTGGAGGAGTGGATCCACTGGGGCCTGGACGCCGACTGGAAATGGATCGACGCCTCACGGGTCAGCCTGGACAACTCCAGCCACCAACTGCACGAACGCATGACCGGCCAGCTCGAACAGTGGCGCCTGAGCAGCTACAGCTGGCGCCCCGACGGCGTGCTGCTGGGCCTTGCGCAGCGCTGCTGGCACTGGCTCAAGCCGCGCCTGCGCAGGCGCTCGCCGCGCAACGAAGCCGATGTTGTCGCCCCCACCCCGCCACAGGAGCGCCCGGATGCCATCCCAGGTCATAGTCAACGCTGACGATTTCGGCCTCAGTGCCCACACCAACGCGGTCATCCTGCACGCCTTCCAGGCCGGGCTGATCAGTTCGGCCACGGCCATGGCCAACATGCCGGCCTTTGCCGCCGCCTGCGCGTTGGCCCAGCAGCCGGCGCTCAAGGGACGCATCGGGCTGCACTTCAACCTCACCTACGGTCGCCCGCTGAGCCAGGCCATCCTGGCCGAGCCACGCTTCTGCACGCCTCACGGCGAGTTCGACCTGCGCCTGAAGCAACGCACCCTGCGCCTGTCACGCCGCGAGCGGGCCGCCGTCGGAGCGGAGCTGGAAGCCCAATGGAAACACTGCCTGGATCATGGCCTGATGCCCAGCCACCTGGACTCGCACCAGCACGTGCACAACATCTGGCCGGTGGGTACCGTCGTCGCCCGCTTCGCCCGCGACCAGGGCGTTCCGGTGCGCCTGGCGCGCAACCTGGGGCACAACATCGGCCCGGCCAAGCGTGCGTTCAAGATGCTGCTCAACTGGCGCCTGCGCCAACTCGCCGGGAGCACCGCCGACTTCGTCTGCACCCCGGCCGACCTCAAGGCCGGCCTGGCCCCCGCGCATGGCGTGCTGGAGCTGGTGGCCCATCCCAGCGCGCTGGGTGGGCATGATTTCGGCGACGCCTACCTGGCCAGCGGCGAATCGCTGCTGGCGCTGGTCGAGCAGCGCCTGGGACAGGTGCCGCGGGTGGGGTATGCGAGCCTGAGCATCGAGCAAGCGAGCTAACGCCCCGGCGGCCGATGCCGCCGTTCGTGGTTGTCGGCCAGCCAGCGACGCAGCGCCTCGGCCGGCATCGGTCGTCCGAGCAGGAAGCCCTGGCCCTGGTCGCAGCCGGCATGGCGCAGGAAATCGTACTGCTCCTGGGTTTCGATGCCTTCGGCGGTGATGCGAAAACCCAACGCGTGGCCAAGGTCGATGATCGCCCTGGCGATGGCCACCGCGTCATCGTCGCCGGGCAGGTCCTTGATGAAGGCGCGGTCGATCTTCAGGTGATCGATCGGCAACGCGCGCAGGTAGGCCAGCGACGAATAGCCGGTGCCGAAGTCGTCCACCGCCGTGGCCACGCCCATGGCCTGCAGCTGCGCCAGCACCGCGCAGGCCTGCTGCTGGCTTTCCATCAGCAGGCTCTCAGTGATCTCCACTTCCAGCAGGTTGGCCGGCAGGCCATGGCGTTCCAGCGCCGAGGCCAGGCTGGTGACGTAGTCGCTGCGCTCGATCTGCAGGGCCGCGACGTTGATCGCCAGCGGTCCGGGCAGGCCATCGCCGGCGCGCCACTCGGCCAGCTGCGCGCAGGCCAGCTCCAGCACCCGCTCGCCCAGCGGGATGATCAATCCGGTGCGCTCAGCCAGGGGAATGAACTCCCCCGGCGAGACCAGGCCATGTTCGGGGTCGCGCCAGCGCAGCAGGGCCTCGACGCCCTCCAGTTGGCCGCTGAACAGATCGACCTTGGGCTGGTACCACAGCTCGAATTCGTTGTGTTCCAGGGCCCGGCGCAAGTTGCGCTCCAGCTCCAGGCGCTGCTGCAGGCGCTCGGTCATGTCCGGGTGGTAAGGCCGCCAGGCGTCGCGTCCGGCTTCCTTGGCCGCGTACATGGCGGTATCGGCGTGGCGCAGCAGGCTGTCGGCGTCCTCGCCGTGCTGCGGGCACCAGGCCAGGCCGATGCTGCCGGTGACCAGGGCGGCGTTGCCATTGAGGTCGAATGGCCGCTGCAGGCAGCGCAGCAAGGCGCGGACCTGATGGCTCACCTGGCCCTGGGCGCCTTGCAGCATGAACACGAATTCGTCGCCGCCCAGGCGGCACAAGCGGTCCTGGCTGTCCAGTTCCTGCAAGAAGCGCGCGGTCGCCTGCTGCAGCAACAGGTCGCCCATCGGATGCCCGAGGCTGTCATTGACCTGCTTGAAACCGTCGATATCGAGCATCAGCACCGCCAGGCCATGCCCCTGCAGGATGGCCGCGCCCAGCTGCTGCTGGAACAGGATCCGGTTGGGCAGCCCGGTAATGGTGTCGTAGTGGGCCAGGCGTTCGAGCTGGGCCTGGTAGCGCTGCAACTCGCGGTTGCGCTGTTCGAGCAGGCGCTGCTTGCGGTTGAGCTGGGCGACGAACAGGCTGAACAGCCCCGTGCAGCTCAAGGCGAACAGGAACAGCGGCGAACCGAACAGGTCCAGCCCCGACCAGCCGCCCCGTGGCGCGGCCACCAGTTGCCAGACGCCGCCCGGCACTTCCACGGTCATCTGCACCTGCGACGTACCAAACAGCTTTGGATCGCCCCAGATCAACGTACCCTCGGCGCCCTTGCCGTCACCGCCGCGCACGGCGACCTCGAACTCGGTATCCGGGCGCAATCCCGCCGTCAGCAGCAAGCGGTCGATATCGGCGACGATCGACACATTGCCCCAGTAGAAGCGCACGCCGCGCTTGCCTGTGACGAACACCGGGCGCCGGTAGACCAGCGCCCGGCCACCCTGGTACAGCTGCAGGGGACCGGCCAGCACCGGCTGGGCCTGGTCGCGGGCCGATCGCACCAGCGGGAACTGGTCTGGCAGCTGGCGATAGTCCAGCCCGATCAGCCGCTCGTTGCCCACCATCGGATAGACATCAGCGATCACATCCCCCGGCGCCAGTGCGATATGACGCATGTAGGGGACCGACTGCACGGCATCGCGGGCCATGCCGTGAAAGTGCGCCGGGCTGATGCCACCGTCGGCGCTGATCAACTGGGCGATGCCTTCGGCCTCGCCGAATGCCGCGCCCAACTGGGCTTCCAGGGCGCCGCGCAGCCCCGCCAGGCGGGCCGCAAGGTTGCCAAGTTGTTCACTACGCTCGCGCTGCGCATCCAGGTGCCCCAGGGCCACCGACAGGCCGATACCCACCAGGGCGAGACCGACCGGCAGCAGGCGATTGAGCGATTGACGCAACGTTCCGATTGGAGTCGGCGTGGGTTCTTGAGGGTGCTGAGGCGTGATCATAGGCAGGCGATGGCAGGCGATTACGCAGTTATCGGCGCTGCGCGGCCAATATTGAGGTTTGTTTTGCCGGTACAACCATGTATTACCGGCAGCCCCGTCACGGCTGCTCTGATGTGCGCTTTGCAAGGAGCCACAGATGACAGCGGATACCTTCCACCCACACCACGCCCTTCTGCAACACCGACTGCCCGCCTGGGCAAGGGAGGCCAGTGCCGAACACTGGCAGCAACTGAGCGACGCCATTTTGCCGACGCAGGGCCTGCCCGGCGCAGAGGCGGCCTGGTTCACCCATGCCGCGCCGCACCTGCGCGAAGCGGTCCAGACCAGCCAGGCACGCCTGATGCAGGCGCAACGCGCGCTGGCACGGCACCTGCGCGGCTTGAAGAACATCAACGAATTCGCCGAGCCCCTGCTCACCGAACGCTTGCGCGTGCAACACGGATTCAGCGCGCCGTTGCGCAGCACGTCGCTGGTCTGGGTGAAGCACCTCTACAGTTTCCAGGTCTACCTCGCCCACCACCAACACCGCAGCCTGCTCGAAGCCGCCTTGCACAACTTCAGCGACACCGTGACGTTCAGCCGCGACAGCGCCCTCGCCCTGGACAGCGACTGGCAGGTCGGCCAGACCGTGGTCACGGGCAAGACGACCCTGGGCGACAGCGAGACCGAAGTCGACATCGACCTGCCTTCGGAGCAGATCCGGATCAAGCCCCTGGCACTGGCACCCGAAGCGTTCGCCAGGACCTGTCGCGAGCTGGACCTCGGCCAGGCTTACCAGGATCACCTCGATAGCACCTTCGCCGCCCCTGGTGTGCGCCCGGCGGCGCTGCGCGCTCACCAGGGCAGCCTGCGCCTGGCGGCTGACCTGGCGCGAGTCCGCAACCGCCTCAGTGGTGCGGGATGGGATGCGCTGCAGACCTTGCTGGAAAATGGCAAAGCATTGCCCTGCAGCCAACTGAGCCTGTTCGGCATCACCCTGCACGAGGCGACCCTGATTGATACCGGCCCTTCAGGCATCGTGTTGTACCTGCCGGGACAGGGAGACAGCCTGCGCGCCTTCGACAACCTCGAAACCCTGCATGACCAGTTACGCAGCCACTTGCAACAGGGGCCATTTCGCCAGGGTTTCATGGCTTATGTGCCAAGCGAGCAGCAGGGCGGGTTCGCCAGCCGCCTGCGCCAGAATGCCGGTGGCAACCTGCGCTTGCGCACCCTGCCCATCGCCGCAGACCTGTTCGACTTCCTCCACGACGACCACTTTGCGCGCCTGAAACACGAAGCCCGACAACTGGCCGTGCCCACCGCAGAGGCCGACGAACAGGCGCTCAAGGCGCGCAAGGCTCTCTGGGACAGTGCCGGCCTCGACATGCTGATGATCGCCGGCATGTTCGTCCCCGCCTTGGGCACGGTCATGACCGCGGTGATTGCCTACCAACTGCTGGATGAAGCCTACGAAGGTTATGAGTCCTGGCAGGTCGGTGACCGCGAGCAGGCCATGGCCCACCTCAAGTCGGTAGGCCTGAACCTGGCGCTGATCGGCGGGCTGCATCTGGCCGGCAAGGCCGCCTCGCGCCTCGCCAGCAGCCCGTTGATGGAGAACCTCGAACCCGTGACCCTCGAAGACGGCAGCCAGCGCCTGCGACGCGTCGATCAGCGTGACGAGAGCGTTTTGAAGAACGCCCTGAAGGGGCTGTATCTCCCCGAGCAAGCCAGCCTGCTGAGCGAGCGCCTGATCATCAACGCAATGCCGCAACTGCCTGGCTGGCCGGAGCAACTGCGCCTGGATCTGCGGGCCGCATCCCCCCAAGGCCCGCTGCTGCTGTTCGCCGGTACCCTGGACGCCAGTCGTGTCTGTACCGTGCTCAAGTCAGCCAAGGGCTACGAAGCCTACCGCGGAGAACGACCGGTCCCCTTGCAGCAGGACCACGACCTCTGCCGTGCCATCGTGCAGGCCCTGTCCTCCGGCGACCGTGCGGCCCTTGGCCTGACCGCCACCAACATCGATGAACTGCGCCGCAAGATCCACGCGCTGGCCCTGTCGGACCGAGCCATGGCCGGACGTCTACTGAACGACTCGACGTCGGGTTGGGGCAACCATGGTCAGTTACGCGGCGGTATGGACGAGCCTGCACCACCCGCACAGCGCATCGACGTCGGCGCGTTCTTTCGCCGCTACCGAGCGCTCTACCCCGAAACAGCCGATTACCAGGTCAACGAGCAACTGACCCAATGGTTCGAGGCCGGCCTGGATCCGGCGCAGCAGCTCGCCGAACTGGAACGGCAACTGCTGGCGTTCCGCGACCAGGTGCGTGCCTGGGCAGGCAACAACCCGCTGCGCCAGGCCGCCGCACGCCGGCTGGTAAGCAACTGGCAACGGATCTCGGAGTACTCAGAGGAAGAAGGCCGGGTCATCCACCAGATCAGCCTGACCGACTTGAACCTGACCAACCAGGACCTGGCCTCGCTGGCGCTACCTGATCGCTTCACCCATATCCAGCGCATCGACCTGACGGCCAACCCCGCCCTGAGCGAACTGCCCGCGGAGTTCCTCGAGCGGTTTCCCCACTTGCAACGCCTGCACCTGATGAACTGCGGCTTCGAGCAAATACCGGCGGTCGCCGTGCCGCACTCGCTGGAATGGCTCGATATGCAAGGCAACAGCATCCTCTGGAGCGATGCCAACCAGATTGCCCTGGATCGCCTCGACAATCTTCGCTTGCTCGACCTGTCGCACAACCCGCTGGCCCGCAGCCCGGACCTGAGCCGCCTGGCCGCGCTGGACATGCTCAACCTCAACACCTGCGAACTGGCCGACTGGCCAGCCGGCATCCGCAACGATGACGACTGGCGCCCCATCGTTTTCGATCTTCGCGATAACCGCTTCACCCATTTGCCGGACGACCTGCGTTTGTCGCGGGTGGCAGGCCAGGCCCTGTGGCTGGAGAGCGCCGAACTCAGCGAACGTGTCAGCCAACAGATCCAGGCCTACTACGAGCGCAATGGCATCGACCTGCTGGTGGCCGACGTCGAATACGAAGAGATGCTGGAGGACACCGATATCGACGACTGGAACATCTGGAACGCCCTGCCGCTGCAATATCGCCGTGACCTGCGTGGGCTGCAGGACCTGCCGGACTACACTCAGCCGCAACTGTGGCAGCGCCTGCGCACGTTCGCCGACCCTCGGGCCATGGACTATGGCCTGTCGATCGGCGCGATGCGCTTGATGGACGCCGAGGTGTTCCCGCCGCCCTTCGAGGAATGACCGCGAGCGACTGCGCCGGGGTGGCAATTTTCAGCCGCTCGGCGCATGCTCGCAAGCTGAAGCGTTTCATCATCCGGATTTGAGAGGTGCAGTACCCATGGACCGTCTGCTCGATTCGCTGTTTCCCGCCCCCGAGGACATCCCCCAAGCCTGGCGCCTGGGCGCGCCGCTGGAGCAACGCGACTATCTGGTCGGCGGCGAATTGCGCCGCTGGGACGGGCCGCTGGCCACCGTGCGCAGTCCGGTATGGCTCAAGGAGGGCGACAGCGAACGCCAGGTGATCCTCGGCAGCGCGCCGCTGCTGGACGCCGACACCGCGCTGACCGCCCTCGACGCGGCCGTGGCCGCCTACGACAAGGGCCGCGGCACCTGGCCGAACATGCGCGTGGCCGAGCGCATCCAGCATGTCGAGGCCTTCCTGGCGCGCATGCGCGAGCAGCGCGCGGCGGTGGTCAAGTTGCTGATGTGGGAGATCGGCAAGAACCTCAAGGACTCGGAAAAAGAGTTCGACCGCACCTGCGACTACATCGTCGACACCATCGACGCGCTCAAGGACCTCGACCGCCGCTCCAGCCGCTTCGAGCTCGAACAGGGCACCCTCGGCCAGATCCGCCGCGCGCCGCTGGGCGTGGCGCTGTGCATGGGCCCCTACAACTACCCGCTCAACGAGACGTTCACCACGCTGATCCCGGCGCTGATCATGGGCAACACCGTGGTGTTCAAGCCAGCCAAGTTCGGCGTGCTGCTGATCCGTCCGCTGCTCGAGGCCTTCCGCGACAGCTTCCCGCCGGGGGTGATCAACGTCATCTACGGGCGTGGCCGCGAGACCGTCAGCGCGCTGATGGCCAGCGGCAAGGTCGATGTGTTCGCCTTCATCGGCACCCACAAGGCCGCCAGCGACCTGAAAAAGCTGCACCCGCGCCCGCACCGCCTGCGCGCGGCCCTGGGCCTGGACGCCAAGAACCCCGGCATCGTCCTGCCCCAGGTCGACCTGGACAACGCCGTCGAAGAGGCCGTCACCGGCGCCCTGTCGTTCAACGGCCAGCGCTGCACGGCGCTGAAGATCCTGTTCGTGCACGAGGACGTGGTCGATGCGTTCCTCGACAAGTTCCAGCGCAAGCTCGCCACGCTCAAGCCGGGCATGCCCTGGGAGCCAGGGGTGGCGCTGACGCCGCTGCCGGAGCCGGGCAAGGTCGACTACCTCGACGGCCTGGTGGCCGACGCCACCGCCAAGGGCGCGCGGGTACTCAATGAAGGCGGTGGGCAGAGTCGCGGTTCGTTCTTCTACCCCGCCCTGCTCTACCCGGTCAGCCAGGACATGCGTGTCTACCACGAGGAACAGTTCGGCCCGCTGGTACCGGTGGTGCCCTACCGCGACCTGCAGACGGTGATCGACTACGTGCTCGACTCCGACTACGGCCAGCAGCTGAGCCTGTTCGGCAACGACCCCGAGACCGTCGGCGCGCTGGTCGACACCTTCGCCAACCAGGTCGGCCGGATCAACCTCAACGCCCAGTGCCAGCGCGGGCCGGACACCTACCCGTTCAACGGCCGCAAGAACAGCGCCGAGGGGACCTTGTCGGTGCATGATGCGCTGCGGGTGTTCTCCATCCGCACCTTGGTGGCGACCAAGTTCCAGGAGGCGAACAAGGAACTGATCAGCGAGATCATCCGTAATCGGCAGTCGAGCTTCCTGACGACCGATTACATTTTCTGATCACCACGCACGCCCCTTGTAGGAGCGGCCTTGTGCCGCGAAAGGGGCGCACAGCGGCCCCAGGTTTTCAGCGTTGACGCGTCAATTGCCGGGGCTGCTGCGCAGCCCTTTCGCGGCACAAGACCGCTCCTACACGGACCGCACCAGCCCAAAACCATCATTTTTTATAGACAATCGATATAACGCGACTGTCGATTTTCCATCCGCCTAGACGACTCTAATCACCAGGCTGTTGCAAACAACAACCCCCGTGAAAGGAGCTTACGAAAATGCCAGTCAAACCCATCCCCGAAGGCCAGCACAGCATCACCCCCTACCTCGGCATCAGGGGGGCCGCCAAGGCCATCGAGTTCTACAAGAAGGCCTTCGGCGCCATCGAGATGTTCCGCCTCGAAGGCCCTGACGGCAGCGTCGGCCATGCCGAGCTGAAAATCGGTGACTCGTCGCTGATGCTCGGCTCACCCTGTGACATGGAGGGCGGCCTCAAGCCCAGCGAGGACATCGCGGTGCCGGGGGTCGGCCTGCACTTGTATGTCGAGGACTGCGACAAGGTCTACGCCAATGCCATCGCCGCTGGTGCCAAGCCGATCAGAGAGGTACAGGACCAGTTCTACGGCGACCGCAGCGGCACCCTGATGGATCCGTTCAACAACCTGTGGTTCGTCTCCACCCACAAGGAAGACCTCACCCCCGAAGAAATCCGCGCCCGCGCCGCCAAGCTGTTCAGCGGCCAGTGAGCGGCGGGCTCCAGGCCGCAAGCTTCAGGTTGAAAGCCGCCGCGCTTTGCTTGAAGCTTGAGGCTTGTAGCTTGGAGCTGCCTCTCAATGCGTATCATCGAAAAATCCGGCGCGCAGGTGCGCAGCCTGACCCTGGCCGAAGAGGAACTGTTGGCCAACTTCGCCACCGGCACCCTGGCCGGCCCCCGTCTGCTGCAGGCCAACCAGTGGCTGATGAAAGTGCGCAGCGCCAACCACTGGTTGGCCTGCGATTGCCGCCAGGATGCCCTGCCGGTGCTCAACGTGTCGCTGAACGGCAACACCGGCACCCTGTTCCTGCGCAACAACCCCGACACCCCCGAACACACCCCGGGCTGCCCGTTCAGCAAGGATGAGCGCGAGACCGGCGCAAGCGCCGAGGACAACACACCTCCCGCGGCCTGGCTGGCGCCGGATGCGCCGTTGAGGCTGCTCGGCGACTACCGCCGTGCCAGCGATGGCGAAACGGCCGGCGGACCACGCGACCCCGGCGAGCGCCGCGAGCAGCAGCGCCTGCTATCGCTGCTGCTGACCTGGATCGAGGCCAGCGGCCTGAACGTCTACGCCACCCACTTGAAGAAAGACCTCACCGCCCAGTTCGCCGAGCTGCGCGGTGTCGCCGGGCGCTACCCGCTGCTGGAACGGGTGCCGGCCAGCAACTACCTGGAAACGCGCCTGGACATGAAGCACATGATGATGCTCAAGGCGCGCCTGCGCGAGGCCACGGTGTTCGGCAACCATCGTCGGCATGGCCTGCTGCTCGACTGCGTCGACCAGATCAAGGGCCGCAAGCTGTTCAACAACCGCAGCGAGGACGGCTTCGACTTCCAGGGCCACCACCACTATTGGGGAGGCAACCGCGCTTCAGGCCCCTTGCTGGCCCTGGCGCTGTACTCGCCGGCCACCGCCGGCAGCCATTTCTACGAACTGATCCATGTCGCCAGCGTGCCGGTGCTGTCACGCGGGCACCTGTTCCCGGTGTACCGCGACGAAGAGCGCGAACCGCTCAAGGCGCTGGTGTCGCTGATCGACTGGATGGCGAGCAAGGGCGTCAAGGTACTGATGCGCCGCCCGGTGATCGGCGGCCAGGTGATGGACGAGCTGGTGCTGACCTCGGACCAGGACCGGGTGCTGTCGGTGTCGTTGCTGGAGCAGCCCATCGGGCCGGAGCCGGATGCCGAGAACTTCAAACGCTACGCCGACTTCAAGAGCCTGGAGACCTTCCGCAAGTACGTGGCCGGGTTCTTCATGCGAGAACGCTGAGCAAGCCCCACGAGAGCCGAATTTCGCGGCCCTCGTGGGAACGGGCTTGTGTGGGAGCGGGCTTGCCCCGCGATGACTCGACCAGGCTAGAACGCCGCCTTGAAGATCGCCTCGATCTCCACCTGGCTGGCCACCCGCGGATTGGTCAACCCGCAGGCATCCTTCAAGGCATTGGCCGCCAGCACCGGCACATCCTCGACCCTGGCCCCCAGCTCCGCCAAGCCGGCCGGTATGCCGATGGCCGCCGCCAGGTGCTCGATGGCCGAGATCGCCGCGCCCGCGCCCTGCTCCGCGTCCAGCGCGCAGACCTTCACCCCCATGGCCTTGGCCACATCACGCAGCCGCGCGGCGCTGACCTTGGCGTTGAAGCGCTGCACATGGGGCAGCAGCACCGCGTTGCACACACCATGGGGCAGGTCGTAGAAGCCACCCAACTGGTGCGCCATGGCGTGCACGTAGCCCAGCGAAGCGTTGTTGAACGCCATGCCCGCTAGGAACTGGGCATAGGCCATGTTCTCCCGCGCCAACAGGTCGCCGCCGTCGGCGACGGCCTGGCGCAGGTTGTCGCTGATCAGGCTGACGGCCTTGAGTGCGCAGGCGTCGGTGATCGGCGTGGCGGCGGTGGAGACATAGGCCTCGATGGCGTGGGTCAGCGCGTCCATGCCGGTGGCGGCGGTGAGGCCCTTGGGCATGGCGACCATCAGCGCCGGATCGTTGACCGACAGGATCGGTGTGACGTTGCGATCGACGATGGCCATTTTCACGTGGCGCGCCTCGTCAGTGATGATGCAGAAGCGGGTCATCTCGCTGGCCGTGCCCGCCGTGGTGTTGATCGCGATCAGCGGCAGCTGCGGCCTGGCCGAGCGATCCACGCCTTCGTAGTCGCTGATATGCCCGCCGTTGGTGGCGCACAGGGCGATGCCCTTGGCGCAGTCATGGGGCGAGCCGCCCCCCAGCGAGACCACGCAGTCGCAGCCCTCCCGACGCAGCATCGCCAGGCCCGCCTCGACGTTGGCGATGCTCGGGTTGGGCTTGGCGCCGTCGAACACCCGCGAATCGATGTCGCGCATGGCCAGCATCCCGGCGATGCGCTCGGCGACACCAGCCTTGGCCAACCCGGCATCGGTGACGATCAATGCCTTGCGCAGGCCATAGCCGGCGATCGCGGTCATCGCCTCGTCCAGGCAGTCGATGCCCATGATGTTCACGGCGGGGATGAAGAACGTGCTGCTCATGGCCGGATCCTCTCAAGCTGACGGTAGGTTTTCAGCATCCGCCGGAATGGGCGTGGAGGCGTTGATCCAGGGCAAGACTGATGCGGGCCGGGGTTCGAAAAAACGAATCTAGTTGTGTCTGACTGGATTCCTTTACCAAGTAGTAACAACTAATAAAACACCAACTAAGAAACATCCTACAAACCCACCAAAATAAGAACACAAAGTTTATTTAATTATTTTAAACATCGTTCTAGCCTAGGCCTTCGTCTTTGCCAGGGGCATTTTCTTGCTCGCCATTTACAGGGTCCTACGGACTCTTCTGCAGCCCTGACAATTCCAGATAACAACTAGTTACATATAAACACTGGAGTGCCATGACCCGCCAATCCGACCTGAGCTACCGCTTCGAGCCCCTGGCCAGCCAGGATCCGTTCGAAGTGGTCTCGTTCACCCTCGACGAAGCCCTCAGCACCCCGTTCAGGCTGGTGCTCGAACTGGTCAGCTACGAAGACAACGTCGACTTCGCCCACCTGCTCGACAAGCCCGCGCTGTTCACCATCCTGCGCGGCCAGCGCCCGATGCGCCATGTCCACGGCCTGATCAGCGCCTTCAGCCAGTGCGACACCGGCTCCTGCCGCACCCGCTACCAGGCCGTGATCGAGCCCAAGCTGGCCCGCGCCGGGCTGCGTTCGAACTGGCGCATCTTCCAGCAACAAAGCGTGCCGCAGATCCTCGAAACCCTGTTCAAGGCCCAGCGCATCACCGACTTCGAGCTGGGCCACAGCTTCCCCCACGCGCCCCGCGAGTTCTGCGTTCAGGCAGGCGAAACCGACCTCGCCTTCATCACCCGCCTGGCCGCCGAGGAAGGCTTCATCTACCGCTTCGTCCACAGCGCCAAGGGCCACCGCCTGCTCGTCAGCGACCGCGTGCTGACCTTGGGCATGATCAGCTCCAGCCTGGTCAAGCCCGAGGACGATGACGACGAAGGTTTCATCGACGACGACTACCCCGATCCACTGGCCGTGCTCTACCACGCCAACAGCGGCGGCGACCAGGCCCGCCCCTGCCTGCGCCGCCTGTACTACCGCGAACAGGTGCGCACGGCCCGCCAGGTGCAGCGCGACTACTCCTTCACCCACCCGGCCTACCACCTGCAGCAGGAGTTCAACGCCAGCGACCTGCAGCACCAGGCCGACGACTACGAGCGCTTCGACTACCCCGGCCGCTACAAGCGTGACGAAGTCGGCATCCCCTTCACCCGCACCCGCCTCACCGCCCTGCGCCACGATGCGCGCATCGCCGAGGTCGAGGGCGACGACGTGCGCCTGCAGCCGGGCCTGAGCTTCAACCTGGTCGAACACCCCCGCGAAGATCTCAACATGCATTGGCGGGTGGCCAGCGTGCGCCACGAAGGCGCGCAGTTCACCAGCCTGCAGGAGGAAGCCGCCGGCGCCGAGCAAGGCACGCGCTACACGCAAAAGGCCCTGCTGGTACCTGGACGCATCGAATGGCGCCCCGAGGCGCCACCCAAGCCGCGCATCGACGGCCCGCACATGGCCACGGTGGTCGGCCCCGAGGGCGAGGAGATCTTTTGCGACGAGTGGGGCCGGGTCAAGGTCAGCTTCCCCTGGGACCGCGAGAGCCGCGACAACGAGTACAGCTCCTGCTGGGTGCGGGTGTCCCAGGGCTGGGCCGGCGGCGGCTGGGGCGCCATGGCCATCCCGCGAATCGGCCAGGACGTGGTCATCCAGTACGTCAACGCCGATCCCGACCAGCCGATGATCACCGGGCGCACCTACTGCGGCAACCAGCGGCCGCCCTACGAACTGCCCAAGCACCGCACGCGCATGACCATCAAGAGCAAGACCCACAAGGGGCAGGGTTTCAACGAGCTGCGCTTCGAGGATGAGCTGGGGCAGGAAGAGGTGTTCATCCATGCGCAGCGGGATCAGAACAATCGGGTAGGCCATGACGAAACGACCTGCGTTGGCCGCAACCGCATCGAACAAGTGGGCAACGATGAGCAAATCAGCGTCGGCAACGACCTTCGCCAGGAAACCGGCAATGACCACACCCATGCCGTAGGCCGGGACTGTCGTCTGAAGGTCGGCCAGGACCTGTCCGTACAGGTAAGCAATGATCGCAGCGAAACCATAGGGGTGAATCAACACACCCTCGTCGGTGGCAACAGCGAACTGCGGGTGGACGGTCATCAGCGCATTACCGTCGGCCAGGGCATGGAGCAGCAGACAACGGTCTTTCGACTCACCGCCAGCGAACGTATCGAGCTCATAAGCCCAGGTGCAAGCCTCGTGCTCGACCAGCAGGGCCTTACGCTCAACGGGTTGACGCTCAACTTTCATGGCCCTACCCAAGCAGGGGCCGAAGGCGCCGGAAATGTCACGGCACTGGAGATCACTGCGAACAACGGCAGTGCCTGTGAGGAAAAGGGCCGATGAACACCACTGACTTGACCCAGTTCGTCATGGATCACCACACCTCGGACCAGTACTGCCACGTGCTGATCGACCCCACTGCGGTGTCCAGCCGAAGTGACCACGCCGTGCTCGAAGGTTTACGCCAAGGGCTGGGGGCGAAAGCGCTGACGCCGATCTACAGGACCGACCTCGCCCACGCCCCCGACACCCACCCGGTCCTAGCCTGCCTGGCGTCTCCGGGAGAACCCCTGCCGGAATCCCTGGTGACCCTGACGGCACGGGCAAGCCTGCGGGATGTTCAGCGGCCTGGGCGCCTGGTCTGTGGCTGGCTATTCAGTGAAACGCCTGCCGCAGCCTTAGCCAAGCACATCATGACGCTGTGCGAGGTCCCGACCACGGGAACGCAGACCTGCTTCTATCCGGTATTCGAACCTGTACGCCTGGAACTGTTTGCAGCGGCCTACGAACACGCAGAGCAAATGCCATGGTGGCCCATCCGCCGTTGGCTGTTCCTTACCAGCGGCGGGCTTGCCGTGCGCATGATCGGTGAGTCGTACGCCCAAAAGCCGATACCGGTCGCGGCTGCCGAAATGCAAGCCGAAGCTCCGCTGGTCCAGGCCATGCTCAGCGCCTGGCGCGCCCTGCTCCCACAGACCGATGGCCGGCCTACCCTGCCAGCAGTCGCCGCCGTGCTGGCGTACGAAGAGATCGTCCAGGCACGCAGACAGGGCTTGAGCGAGCCAGCCGACATCATTGCCCTGGCCCTCCATCAACGCTGCCTGCACCCGCAACTGCATACCTACCCTGCGCTCCGCACGCTGATCGACAAAGCCGTACATGCGCAGATCCCGCTGACCCAGACACTCGCCGAATACACCGAAGCCAACTGGCGCTATGTGCTTGCCAACCTGCCTCAATCCGGAGTACGCCCATGACCCTCAGCAAGCGAATCGCCCACGTCATCGCCGAATCCGTCCTGCCCCACGACCAGTGCCAGGCCTGCGAGCGCAAGGGCCTGCCCATCCTGCCCCTGCGTCGCGCCCTGGTCCCGGACCTGCGCCCGGCCTACCGCTACCCCCTGGCCGGCGGCGACCAGGTCGCCACCCGCATGGGGCTGCGCACCCTGCGCACCGGCTACCTGTATGTCCTGCTCGACCAGCGCATCTGGTACGCCTACGAAGTCACCGACGAGGCTCACCTGCGCCGCTTCAACCCCATCGAGCCGCCGCCCGCGCCACCGCGCCTGCTCGCCCGCCAGTGCCTGGGCGAAAACCACGACATCCCCTCCTCCTTCCTCACCGTAGACACCGAGGCCTTCTCCACCGCCTGGATCGCCTTCAGCTGCGACGCCTGGCCGCCCAGCGTGCTCAATGCCTATCGCAACGCCAAGACCCCGCCCGAGCGCTTCCAGGTGCTGGACCTCGCCCTCGCCCGCAGCGCCCCCGCCCAGGTGGGCATGGCCATGACCCTCAGCGAGCTGCAGGTGGACCGCGAGGTCTTCGAGTACAACCAGCAACTACCCGGCGCCTTCGACAGTGTCCATGGCTTCCACAGCCGCCTCCTGCGCCAGACCGCCACCCGCGGCTACCTGATCAACGCCATTGCCCGCCACCAGCTCGAACACGGCGTGCTCGCCCTGGTGCTCGACGACACCGTCGGCCTGGTCCAGGAGTACAACCACCAGCGCCTCAACTGGATCGCCCGGCGCCAGCAATGGCGCGAGGACCCGCTGCGCGCCTATCAGCTGCAGACCTCGCAGATCCTGCTGACCCTGCGCGCCATGCAATGGCCCTGGGCCGAGCAGCAGACCCCGTCCTTCGAGCCCCACAGCGGCGATGGCCCGCCGGTGTTCGTCGACCCGCAGGTCGAGCGCCAGCGCGAGGTCGAACGGCGTGCCCGGGACGGCGTCGCCCGGCTCGAGGAGCGCTACCACGAGCCCCTGCGCGCAGGCTTCCAGGCCGAGTACGAACGCCAGGAAGCCGAGTACCAACGCTACATCGACCTGAACACCCAGGCCTACACCCAACTCTGCGACAGCAGCCTGTTCCACGCCATCGAGGAACACGACTACGACGGCGACGACCGCGAGTCCGGCATCGCCTACAGCAAGACCATGGCCCTGTGCCTGGCCGGCGGCGTCACCGAGGCCCCCGACGCGGACGGCGAAGCCCGCGCCCCTGCCCCGGGCAGCAGCGCGGCGCTGTGGCAGCGCTGGCTGCAGGATCCCAACAGCCCGCCCTACCGCGCCGTGCTCCTGCGCGACCGGGCCTTGCTCGCCGCGCTGCTGCCCAGTTTCTCCACCACCGACCCCACCGACTGGGGCGACAGCGAGAAGCTCTATGGGGCGCTGAGCAAGGTCATCGCCAGTGACGATGCCGGCTTGAACCTGCGCGACACCCTGCGTCAGGCCATCGCCGAGACGCAAGGCGCGATCAATGGCGCCAGCCTGCGCCTGAAGCCCCTGCTGCCGCCCGGCGTGCAGCGCGCCGTGATGCGCCTGAACAGCGCCAGCCAGTGGCTGTACAACGGCGTGCAACTGATCGAGCTGCAGGTACAGATGAAGCTCAGCGAGTACTACGCCCTGCAGAGCGCCCACCTGCGCGAGCTGCAGCACAAGGCCAGCGCGCAGACCGCCAAGGCCCGCGAGCGCATGCTCCTGGGCCTGCGCGAATTCGATGCCGAGGTGAGCGCGTCCAGACGCTGGGTGCGGCCGGTCATCCAGCACGGGCTGCTGAGCCTGGCGGTGCTCGACCCGAAGCTGGCGCACAGCGTCATCACCGTCAGCGTCTGGGTCGAGGGCACCGCCGACGTGCTGCAGCAGCGCCTGGCCCAGGAAGCCGGCCTGCGCGTCAACCAGCTCAGCGACGCCGCGCAGATCAGCTTGGTCAACCTCTCGGTCGTTGCGGGCACCCTCGACGCCAACGCCCGGCAACTGCTCCACGGCATGCGCATCACCGCGAAGCAGGCGGCGCAGCTGGTGCGCACCAGCTTCACCGGCGTGCGCGGCGTGGCGGGCAGCTGGGAGCTCCTGCTGGCCTTGGGCGGCTTGTACCTGACCCACGATAGCCTGGCGAAGAATCTGGAAAAGGCGGAAATCGAGATCGGCGAGAAATCCAGGGAAGCGGTGATGGCGTTGCATGGGTCCAAGCTGGCGATCCTAGGCGGTGGGATCGAGGCGCTGGGCTTGATCATCAGGACCGGCGCCACGCAGATCAACACCAGGATCCCCATGACGCCTGCGGGGACGGCACGGATCGCCACGGCCATAGAAATGGGGCGGGCAACGGTCAGGGTAGGTGCCGTAGTAGGAGCCGTGGCCGGGATTTACGATACGGCACAAGCTGTCTTTGCCTTAAAGCGAACATGGAGAAGCGGAGATCAATTCGTCATATATACTTATGGATTTGCTTTTGCCACATCACTTGCTGGAGTAGCTGCGTCAATATATGCGGTGTTCGCACCCACACTTTTTGGCCCTTTAGGCATAGCGATTATCCTCGCCGCGGCCTCCTATGGCATGATCAAACTGGCGGAAAGTAAGGAGTCAAGTTCTATAGAGCGTTGGGCAAAGCGTTGTCATTTCGGAAAAGCCAATGAGAAACCTGCTATTCACTGGGAATTTCCTGAACATGGTGATATAGCATTTGCAGAGCTAAACGCTGCTACATTAGGCATCGAGGCAGGCCTGAAATTCGAATCCCAAAGAGCCGACCCCACGCTCACGGCTAAAATCGGATGGATTGCCCAAGCCGCCACCGATCAAAAGCTGACATTCAAGATTCTCCTCCCCAACATCAATGCCTCCAGCTACAGCTATCACTGGTCCCTGACCGTTCATCGACATGGCGATGGGGTTCCGTCCAACTACACGAGCGGCGAGATCATCGCCACAGGATCCCATGAAGTTTTACATCCATTGCCGACCTTACAGAAAAAGCCCTCGTCGCGCCCCTCTCACAAAGTTAAAGACTACAGAGCAGATACCCTCAGCCAAAAAACCAGCAAAAAAGTTGCAGTGTTGCACTCCGGGGGCTCCACTACAACCGAGTTCATAACCGGACATATAGAACTCACCCCAAGCCTTGGCAGGCACAGCATACAGGCTGCAACTTTAAACGTGACTTACTGGCCAGACCGAAACTCCCCTGAAGCCTATGCACACTTAGAAATCCAGGCGATCAACGAATGACCAAAACCAATGAATATCTACCTCGCCACCCCATTGGCTGGAAGTATGACCTACCTCTTCCCACCGAAGAACCACCCCAATCATTCAACCCGGCTCTGCTACCGCCCACACCAAATCAAATAAATAACACTTACATGGAAGTATCCAGAGCAACTTTGAGCACCAGAGGCCTTGGCAGCATCGGCGGAAGTGCAACATTACTACTTATCCTTCTAGCAAATTTACCGTTCATCTATGACTCAATCACAAATAGCAGCGAAATAGACACAGACTTCATACTTCTAGGGTACCTAATCATAACTGCATTATGCTGGGCGATTATACCTTATATCCGTATAGACCTAGAACTACCGCGCGACGAGCCAATACGCTTTAACCGTTCACGCCAGAAAGTCTACTTCTATCAATACAGATTTGATCGCATCAGCGTGTTCAGCCGAAAAAAATGGGGGATCCACCCTGTGGTCTACGACTGGAAAGATCTTATCGCCGAAGTCTGTAGTGTCTACGCCCCCATGGGTAATGGTGGAGTCGTCGAAAAAGTCCTTATCGCAGTCCGCAAGCCAGGTACCGACGAAATTATCGACCGTCTCTTCCTCACCCATAATATCGAGATTGGAACACGATACTGGGAGATTATCAGACTTTTTATGCAGCAGGGCCCAGACGCCCTTCCCACCTTTGTTCGCCCGCCCCGCGATTGGGACAATGACTTCGAACTCACCCCCATTCGCCGATTGGCCCCCAGGGTGCAATGGCCGGAAGCGATAGACCGTGAGTCCCGTACAGGCCCTACAGTAGGAAAACAACTGTGAAGCTTGTTTGCTCTTTCAGTTCACCGACTCGAATGCCCACCACATGACACAGGCGTAATAAAAATGAGCTTCGAGATCAACCATAGACTTCCTGGAAACCTATTAATGACTACAACCAACCTAACTCTTCCTCGCCGTGGCCCAGGCTGGAAATATGACCTGCCTCTCCCCAATGAGGCGCCAACACCAAAAACCAAAGCCACTCGCCGACTGGCCCCCAGGGTGCAATGGCCTGAAGCGATAGACCGTGAGTCACGTACCGGCCCTGCCGCAGGAGAACACACATGAAACCGGTCGTACTTTTAGGCCACCTGCACGAGTGTCCACTGCATGGCGCGGGTGTGGTGGAAACCGGCAGTGAAACCTATCACTTCAATGGCAAACCCGTTGCCCGGGTCGGGGACCGCATCAGCTGTGGGGCGCTGATCGAGACAGGAGCCACGCACTTTCTCATCGATGGCAAGCGTGTTGCACGCCAGGGCGATCGCACCAGTCATGGCGGCACGCTTGTCGAGGGGGACTCTGGGTGGTTTCTCGACTAAAGGGACCAGTCAGCGCCTGTTTCACTGGAGGTTTCGCGACAACCCGTGGATCCGCGACAAGACCCGCAACCACCGCGACACCTTTCTTCAACAGGTCCTGGAGCAGGCCGGTAGCACTTACGACGATGCCTGGCTCGCCGAGATATCCCCTTGGTGTTCGAACCTGCGCAGCTGGCGTGTGGCTGCAGCGTTTTGTCTTCCTGCAGGCCGGGCAATGCCAGAGCGTAAGCCAACCTGCGGAGGTTGGCTGGCAGTGCCGACGCCATCGCGG